>ENA-OQHY01000174-OQHY01000174.1-human-gut-metagenome-genome-assembly--contig:-NODE-174-length-36737-cov-2.410516_pt1 | contig 36737 bp, 48 predicted proteins | sample MGYA00242570_ERZ504733 | MGnify/ENA primary metagenome ERZ504733 (study PRJEB26092, sample SAMD00036219) | human gut metagenome | host: Homo sapiens | study: EMG produced TPA metagenomics assembly of... | reverse complement strand
TGGTGTTAAATGCTTGACACCACAAAAAGAGAAATTGGTGTCAAATTGGTGTCAAAACAGAAAAAATCACAATTTCAAAAGAAATAAGATACTGCAAACCATTGATTTTAAAGGGTTTGCAAAAAAATCTCAAAAAATTAGCACTCACCTCTTGACAGTGCTAACAAAAAGATGTAATGTTATATTGCAAATAGAACAAGAGCAAAAAGGAGGTTGTCTATATGAATATAAATAAATTTACACAAAAATCACTGCAGGCTGTACAGAACTGTGAACGTATTGCAATGGACTATGGCAACCAGGAGATTGCACAGGAGCATCTGCTCTATGCATTGCTGACACAGGATGACAGTTTGATTGCAAAACTGATGGAAAAGATGGGGCTGGATAAGAATCTCATCATTAACAGAGTAGAAGAAGCCATTCAGAAACGGCCAAAAGTTCAAGGCGGACAGCAGTATGTCGGACAGGATCTGAATAAAGCATTGATTCATGGTGAAGATGAAGCCAAAGCAATGGGAGATGAATATGTATCGGTAGAGCATCTCTTCCTTCTATTATGAAATATGCAGGCAAAGAAGTAAAAGACTTTCCGTGAGATGGGCATTTCAAGAGAAGGATTCTTACAGGCACTTTCAACCGTCAGAGGCAATCAGAAAGTGACCAGTGATAACCCGGAAGATACCTATGATACATTGAATAAATATGGTACAGATCTGGTAGAAAGAGCAAGAGAACAGAAGATGGACCCGGTCATCGGACGTGATTCCGAGATCCGGAATGTGATTAGAATCCTTTCCCGTAAGACAAAGAATAATCCGGTCCTCATCGGAGAACCCGGTGTAGGTAAGACTGCCGTTGTCGAAGTTGGCACAGCGTATTGTACGTGGTGATGTACCGGAAGGCTTGAAAGAGAAGACAATCTTCTCCCTGGATATGGGAGCGCTGGTAGCCGGTGCAAAATATCGTGGTGAATTCGAGGAACGTCTGAAAGCAGTACTGGAAGAAGTGAAGAACAGTGACGGAAGGATCATCCTGTTCATTGATGAATTACACACAATTGTCGGAGCAGGTAAGACAGACGGAGCTATGGATGCCGGTAATATGTTAAAACCTATGCTGGCAAGAGGAGAATTGCACTGTATCGGCGCAACGACACTGGATGAATACCGTCAGTATATTGAAAAAGATGCAGCTCTTGAGAGACGTTTCCAGCCGGTTATGGTAGAAGAACCAACCGTTGAAGATACCATTCAATCCTTCGTGGACTGAAAGAGCGTTATGAAGTGTTCCACGGTGTAAAGATTACAGACGGTGCATTGGTAGCAGCTGCAACCTTATCTGACCGTTACATTTCTGACCGTTTTCTTCCGGATAAGGCCATCGACCTTGTAGATGAGGCATGTGCATTGGTTAAAACAGAACTGGATTCTATGCCGGCAGAGATGGATGAATTGAATCGTAAGATTATGCAGATGGAGATTGAGGAAACTGCATTGAAGAAAGAAGATGACAGATTAAGTAAAGAACGTCTGGAACATTTACAGCAGGAACTGGCAGAACTCAGAGATGAATTTGCAGGAAAGAAAGCACAATGGATAATGAAAAAGTCGGTATCGAGCGTGTTCAGAAACTCCGTGAAGCGATTGAACAGGTTAATAAAGATATAGAAAAGGCAAAGCATTCTTATGATCTGGAAAAGGCTGCAGAACTTCAGTATGGTAAACTGCCACAACTCCAGAAACAGTTAGAGGATGAAGAAGCAAAGTAAAAGATGAAGATCTCTCACTGGTACATGAAAGTGTCAATGATGAAGAGATCGGAAGAATCGTATCACGTTGGACTGGAATTCCTGTTGCAAAATTAAATGAAAGCGAAAGAAGCAAGACTTTACATTTGGGTGATGAACTGCATAAGAGAGTTATTGGACAGGATGAAGCGGTAGAACTGGTAACAGAAGCCATCATCCGTTCCAAAGCAGGAATCAAAGATCCGACCAAACCAATCGGCTCGTTCCTGTTCCTTGGACCTACCGGTGTAGGTAAGACAGAGCTTGCAAAAGCACTGGCAGAGAATCTGTTTGATGATGAGAATAACATGGTACGTATCGATATGAGTGAGTATATGGAGAAATATTCCGTGTCCCGTCTGATCGGAGCGCCTCCGGGATATGTCGGATACGATGAAGGTGGTCAGCTTACAGAAGCAGTCAGAAGAAGACCATATTCTGTCGTATTGTTTGATGAAGTGGAAAAGGCACATCCGGATGTATTCAATATTCTGTTACAGGTATTAGACGATGGACGTATCACCGATTCACAGGGACGTACCGTAGATTTTAAGAATACGATACTGATCATGACATCTAATATCGGATCACAGTATCTGTTGGATGGAATGGACGAAAACGGCAATATCAGTCAGGAAAGTCAGAGCGCAGTACTGGAAGATTTAAGAGCACACTTCAGACCGGAATTTTTGAACCGTCTGGATGAGACAATTATGTTCAAACCATTGACGAAAGATAACATTTATGACATTATTGACTTATTAGTAGCGGATGTCAACAAACGTCTGGCTGATCGTGAGATTTCTATTTTCCTGACCGACGATGCGAAGAAATATGTCGTAGACGGAGGATATGATCCGAATTATGGTGCAAGACCACTGAAGCGATTCCTCCAGAAACACGTCGATACACTGGCAGCAAAACTGATGCTGCAGGGCGACGTAGGCGCACAGGATACGATCATCATAGATGTGGAAGACGGTAAGCTTGTGGCAAGGAGTCAGAGCGTGTGCGAATAATATTTCACATAGATGTCAATTCAGCTTATCTTAGCTGGACTGCAGTAGAACAACTAAAGAATGGAGCGAAAGTGGATATCCGGACGATACCGGCGATCATTGGCGGCGACCAGAAGTCCCGCCACGGTATCGTTCTGGCAAAATCCATTCCGGCAAAAAATATGGCATTCGTACAGGGGAACCTGTTGCGAATGCCTTTCGTAAGTGTCCGAATCTGAAAAGTTATCCGCCGGATCACCAGATGTACCGCGAATACAGCCGGAGACTTATGGATTTCCTGCGTACTTACACGACACATATAGAACAGGTCAGTGTGGATGAATGTTACATGGATTTTACAGAAATCGCAGACCGGTTCACATCTCCTGTGGAAGGTGCGAATGAAATTAAAGATGAGGTGTATAAAAGGTTCGGATTCACGGTAAATGTGGGGATATCTTCCAGAAAAGTTCTGGCAAAGATGGCATCCGACTTTGAAAAACCGAATAAAGTGCACACGCTGTTCCCGGAAGAAGTTCCGGTGAAAATGTGGCCGCTGCCGATCGGAGAGTTATTTATGGCAGGTCGTTCCAGTGTAGAGACGATGAAGAAGCTGGAAATCTATATGATTGGAGATCTGGCGAATACAGATCCGGCGATTCTGGAATTACATCTGAAAAGTCATGGAAGAAAGTTATGGGAATTTGCCAACGGGCTCGATGATTCGGAAGTAGAAAGCGTCCGGACAGAAGCAAAAGGAGTCGGTAATTCTACGACACTGCCAAAAGATCTGACAACAGAGGAAGAGGCATTGCCGGTGTTAAAAGATCTGGCTGCAAGCGTGGGACGACGATTGCGAAAAGCCGGGCAGAAAGCCGGAATGGTCAGCGTGGAGATCAAGTATCACACTTTTAATCAGGTGTCCCATCAGATGCAGATGGAGAAAGCGTCGAACCAGGATCAGGATATTTACCGGAGCGCTATTGAATTATTCCGTGAATTGTGGAACGGAGAACCTATCAGACTTCTTGGAATCCGGACGTCTAAATTATCGGAAGAAAGCGAACCGGAGCAGTTGAGTCTGTTCGATATGAAGTTCGAATCCGAAGAGACGAGGAAGAAAAAGAGAATCTGAAAGAGGCGTTGAAGAAATTAGAAGGAAATATGGGACGGATTGTCAAAAGGATGGTAAAGAAAATCCTTGACAACATAATGAAATTTGCTATAGTTATGAACATAAGAGCAGTTGCGAATTATATTTACATATAATTTGTGGCTGCTTTCTTTGTTTGTCCATAAATAAAGAAAGCGGACAATCATCGAACGACGTTAGTCGTGAGATGTATGTCCGCGGAAAATGTAAAAATAAATCTAGGAGGAATGGAAATGAAAAATGTAAATTGGAAAGAATTATTCATTGATATCCTTGTGGATATCGTAGCAGGTATGATCATGCAGTTGGTATTTACAACTTTGCGCTGAATGCAGATTTCCCGGTAGCTGGATTTTCCGGTATCGCGATCATTCTGTATCACTTATTCGGGTTGCGGTCGGTGCCGGAACCATCATCTTGAACGTACCTGTTGCAATCTTCTGTTATAAATTTTTAGGAAAAGAATTTTTCTTAAAGTCCATGAAATCGATGATCATTCATCATTACTGATGGACTACGTAGCACCGCTGTTCCCGGTTTATGACGGAAGCAGACTGCTGGCAGCTCTGTGTATGGGGGTATTATGCGGAATCGGATATGCCATGATCTTCATGAGAGGTTCTTCAACAGGCGGACAGGATTTCATCAGCGTGGCGATCAAGAAAGTAAAACCACATATTACGCTTGGAATTATTACATTTGTCCTTGATATCTGTACGATCATTCTTGGCACAGCACTGGTATTCAAGGATATAGACGGCCTGATCTATGGTGTCGTTGTTACTTATCTGATGGCAATGGTAATGGATAGAATCATGTACGGTATCGATGAAGGTAAGATGACCCTGATCGTAACCGACAAAGGTGCTGAGATTGCAGAACAGATCGACGCTTACTCAGGAAGAGGATCTACAATCTTAAAAGGAATCGGAAGCTACTCTAAGAAAGACAAAGATATCGTAATGTGCGCTTGCAATAACAAGCAGATGTACACCATTAAGAAGATGGTACATACCATCGATCCGAAAGCATTTACGATCATCGTAGAATCGAACGAAGTAGTAGGAGAAGGATTCAAGGAAGAACTTCCGGATATTGAACTGTAAAAAAGACAGTAGAAAATTAGAAGAAATATAAAAAAGTAAGAAGACCAGCCGATTACCGGCAGGTCTTCTTGCTTTAAAAAGAAAATCTTTACATTGCATACAATTTCACAAGCTCTGTAACAACATCCACACTCTTATCCATACCCTCAACTGTAATATGTTCGTAAGGACCGTGATAAGCATGTCCTCCTGTTCCGAGATTCGGGCAAGGCAGCCCCTTGAAGCTTAACTGACATCCGTCTGTGCCACCGCGGATCGGAAGTACAAGTGGTGTCACATCTGCCTTCTCACATGCTTTTTTCGCATTGTCGATCAGATGCATACAGGTAGCAATGATCTCAGCCATATTACGGTACTGTTCAGAAATTGTAAGCGTTACAGTGCCTTCACCCCATTTTTCATTCATATCTTTCTCGATTAATTTCAAAGTTTTTTTCTTTGCCTCAAAGAGATCTTTGTCATGGTCTCTTACAATATAATGAAGCTCGGCTTCCGCAACTTCTCCGGACATGCTCATCAGATGATAGAATCCTTCATAATCCTCTGTTCCGCGAGGTGTCTCCATAGATGGAAGAGCATTATTGATCTCCATAGCAACCAGACTTGCATTGATCATAGTATCTTTGGAAGAACCAGGATGTACGTTGAATCCTTTGATCACGAAATCCGCTTTGCATGCGTTGAAGTTCTCATACTGGATCTCGCCTTCGGTATCACCGTCCAGTGTATAGCCGTAGTCAGCACCGAACTGTTCTACGTTGAAGTGAGAAGCACCGGTACCAATCTCTTCATCCGGTGTAAATGCTACGCACAGAGGTCCGTGAGGAATCTTTTCTTCCTGAATGCGTTCGATCATTGTCATGATCTCTGCGATTCCGGCTTTGTCATCAGCTCCGAGAACAGTCGTGCCGTCAGAAGTGATCAGTGTACGTCCTTTCAGATCTGCCAGATGCGGAAAGTTCTTAGGACTTAAAATAGTATCACTTGTTCCGAGTCTGAGTTCACCACCGTCATAATTTTCAGTAACAATTGGTTTGATATCATGGTCACAGAAGTCTGATACGGTATCCATGTGTGCGATGAATCCGATCGCCGGCTTGTCTTCCAGGCCTTCGGTAGCTGGAAGCTTTCCATACAGGTAGCACTGGTCATCCAGAATAACATCTGTAAGACCCAGTTCCTTCATCTCTGCTTCCAGAAGTCTTGCAAGATCGAACTGGCATGTGGAAGATGGTACAGTTTCGCTGTTTTCGTCACTTGGTGTGCGGACAACAACATAATTCAGTAATCGTTCATAAGCTTTCATAAGTTACATTCCCCTTTTCTATATTTTCAAAATATTCTAACTACTACTATAACATAATTTTTCCTTTGCTGCATGGGAAAATGATGGTATACTTATGATATTGTAGGAAAATAGGAGCAATCAGATGAAATTAACCCAGTTACTGGAACGTTTAGAATATGAAGTAGTACAGGGAGATGACCAGATTGAAGTTACAGAACTGATCAATGATTCCCGAAAAGTATCAGAAGGCAGCGTATTTGTATGTATCAGCGGAGCAGTGTCTGATGGACATACATATATAGAGCAGGTTGCAGAAAAAGGTGCAGCAGCTGTCATTGTAGAAAAGGATGTAGAAGCACCGGAAGGACTGACAGTGATCAAAGTAAAGGATACCCGTTATGCGCTGGCAATGACATCAGCAGCATATTTCGGATATCCGGCAGAAAAACTGAAAGTCATCGGAATCACAGGAACCAAAGGCAAGACAACAACAACATACATGGTCAAATCTATCCTGGAAGAAGTCGGTATCAGAGTCGGACTGATCGGTACGATCGAGGCAATCATCGGAGACAAGAGCATTCCGGCGAATAATACAACACCGGAATCTTATACCATTCAGAAATATTTTGCAGAGATGGTAGAAGCAGGATGCGAATGCGTTGTCATGGAAGTGTCTTCACAGGGACTGAAGCTTGACCGTACAGCCGGCATTCCGTTTGAGATCGGAATCTTTACGAACCTTGGCGAAGATCACATCGGACCGAACGAACACAAAGACTTTGACGAGTATAAGTATTGCAAGAGCCTGTTGTTTAAACAGAGCAAGATCGGAATCGGCAATGTGGATGATAAATGGTTCAAAGACATTTTCAAAGATGCGACATGCGAAGTTGAGACATTCGGATTTTCTGATAAAGCAGATATCCGTGCCACAGATGTAAAACATATCTCCAGACCAGGATATCTGGGAGTACAGTATCATGTGGCAGGTCTTATGGATTTTGACGTAGAGATTGATATTCCGGGAGATTTCAGCGTATATAACTCACTGACAGCAATCGCAGTATGCAGACATTTTGGTGTGCCGGTAGAAGATATCAAGAAGGCACTGAAAGTTGCAAGAGTTAAAGGCCGTATTGAGATGATCAAGGTATCTGACGACTTCACATTGATGATCGACTATGCACACAATGCAATGGCACTGGAAAGTCTTCTTGATACATTAAGAGACTATCATCCGGAAAGAATCGTGACCGTATTCGGCTGCGGTGGCAATAGATCTAAGACAAGACGATATGAGATGGGCGAAGTATCCGGTAAATTATCGGACTTTACGATCATCACATCGGACAACCCGAGATTTGAAGAGCCGCAGGCAATCATTGATGATATTGTAGTTGGTATGAAAAAGACAGATGGTAAATATATCACCATCTGTGACAGAAAAGAAGCAATTAAATATGCAATCGAACATGGCCGGCGGGAGATGTCATCATCCTGGCAGGAAAAGGACATGAGACATATCAGGAAATCAAGGGTGTCAAGTATGATATGGATGAACGTGTTCTGATTAAGGAAGTATTAGAGGAATTAAAGAAATAGATGTACGCTGATATTATCATCGATATTACGCATGAAAAATTAGATAAAGTCTTTCAATACCGCATCCCCTCTCATCTGGAGGGGATGCTTAAGGTTGGAACAGAAGTTGTGGTTCCGTTTGGTAAAGGAAATAAAGAAATCAACGGCTATGTGACAGGATTCTCTGAGCGTGCGGAGTATGCACCGGAGAAGATCAAGGAGATCTTAAGGATTGCCGAAGAAAGTGTAGCGATCGAGAGCAGACTGGTTGCATTGGCAGCTGGATGAAAGAGTCTTATGGCGGAACAATGATCCAGGCACTGAAGACCGTCCTTCCTATCAAGAAGAAGGAACGTGCGAAAGAAAAGCAGAAGGTAAGGTTGCTTTTGACAGAGTCAGAAGGAAAAGAAAAGCTGGAGCTGTACCTGCATAAGAACCAGAGAGCGCGTGCAAGACTTCTGGCAGCACTTCTGGATCAGCCGGAACAGGACTATGATTTTCTGATCCATAAGCTGAATCTGACAAGAAGTGTGATAAAGGCACTGGAAGAACAAAAAGTTCTTATACTGGAATCGGAACAGGTATACCGTAATCCGGTGATTTACCGGCAGAAAAGACAAAAAGAAATCATTTATACAGAGGAACAGAAGATAGCGATCCGGAAATTTTCCGGGGATTATGACAGGAAAATATATAAGACTTATCTATTATACGGTGTAACTGGAAGTGGTAAGACGGAAGTATATATGGAAATGATCGCCAAAGTCCTGAATGACGGAAGACAGGCAATTGTACTTATTCCGGAGATCGCACTTACCTATCAGACAGTAATGCGGTTCTATACACGATTTGGTGAACGTGTGTCTATCCTGAATTCCAGAATGTCGCAGGGAGAACGGTATGATCAGATGGAGCGTGTGAAAAAAGGTGAGGTTGATATTATGATCGGTCCGAGATCTGCACTTTTCACACCATTTGAGAAACTGGGCTGATCGTGATTGATGAGGAACATGAACCGACTTATAAGAGCGAACAGGTACCGAGATTTCATGCAAGAGAGACAGCAATCGAGCGGGCAAGGATGGAAGGTGCCAGTGTGGTACTGGGTTCGGCAACTCCCTCGCTGGAAGCATTTTATGCATGTGAATGCGGAAGATATCAGATGTTACGGCTTAAGATGCGTACCAGGAAACAGGAACTTCCGCAGGTATATGTGGCAGATATGCGGGAAGAATTAAAGCATGGGAACCGGTCAATCTTAAGTGACCGACTCGAAGAATTGATGCAGGATCGTCTGGATAAGAAGGAGCAGATGATGCTTTTCCTTAACCGGAGGGGATATGCAGGTTTTGTTTCTTGCAGAGCCTGTGGATATGTAGTAAAATGTCCTCACTGTGATGTGTCTTTGTCGGTACACAGAGGTGGTAAGATGGTCTGTCATTACTGTGGCTATGAGACACAGACCGTTCGCAATTGTCCATCTTGCGGTTCAACGTATATCGGTGGTTTCAGGGCAGGAACACAGCAGATTGAAGAAATAGTGAAGCGCAAGTTTCCGCAGGCAAGGGTTCTTAGGATGGATATGGATACCACAAAAAACAAAGGAGGGCATGAGAAGATCCTGTCGAAGTTTGCAGATGAAGAAGCAGACATTATGATCGGAACACAGATGATCGTAAAAGGACATGATTTTCCGAATGTGACTTTGGTTGGGGTTCTGGCAGCAGATATGTCTCTGTATTCGGATGATTACCGTTCGGGGGAACGTACGTTTCAGCTGCTGACACAGGCGGCAGGACGTGCAGGACGGGGAAGAAGTCCCGGGGAAGTAGTGATACAGACTTACAGTCCGGAGCATTACAGTATACAAATGGCTGCAAGACAGGATTATGAAGGCTTTTATGAAAAAGAAATGAACTACCGGGATCTGATGGGATATCCGCCTGCGTCACAACTGATGGCAGTTTTGATGACAGGAGCTGATGAGGTCAGGCTTGCAACAGCAGCAGAATATCTGAAGAAATACGCAGTCAGGGTAAACACAGGTGAAGAGATACAGGTGATAGGACCGGCAAGTCCGTCAGTCGGGAAAGTGAATGATGTATACCGGAAGGTCTATATCTGAAAAGCAGAGAATATAAGGAACTTGTGTGGATCAAAAATCATATGGAACGTTATATAGAGATCAACAGAGGATTTGCGGACATGAGAATACAGTTTGATTTTAATCCGATGAATATTTTTTAAAAGTATTTTATGAATTAAGAAATAGATAAGTAATAGTGATAAAGGAGAGACAAAAGAGATGGCACTTAGAAAAATCAGGGAATTTGGTGATGAAGTTCTGAACAAAGAATGCAAAGAAGTAACAAAGATGACAATCCGTACAAAAGTACTGATCAATGATATGCTGGATACAATGTATGAGGCAATGGGAGTAGGTTTGGCGGCACCACAGGTTGGAATCCTGAAGCGCATCGTAGTTATTGATATCGGAGAAGGTCCGATCATCCTGATCAATCCGGAAATCATAGAGACATCCGGAGAACAGACAGGCGAAGAAGGATGTTTAAGCCTTCCTGGAAAAGCAGGAACTGTTACAAGACCGAATTACGCAAAGGTAAAAGCATTGAATGAAGATATGGAAGAAGTAATCTTAGAAGGAGAAGGACTTCTTGCAAGAGCATTTTGTCATGAGATCGATCATCTGGATGGTAAATTATATACCAGACTGGTAGAAGGCGAAGTACATGACGTAAATTATGAGGAGGAAGAGTAACATGAAGGTAATATTCATGGGAACCCCGGATTTTTCGGTCGGTACGCTGGAAGCACTGATCGGGGCCGGGCATGAAGTTGTACTTGTAGTCACACAGCCGGATAAGCCGAAAGGACGTGGCGGCAAGATGCAGTATACACCGGTTAAAGAGGCAGCCGTGGCACATGGGATTCCGGTTTTTCAGCCGGTGAAGATTAGAGAGCCGGAAGCCGTAGAAGAGCTTCGCAAATATAATGCTGATATCATGGTAGTCATTGCATTTGGACAGATCCTTCCGAAGGAGATTCTTGATATGACGCCTTACGGATGTATCAATGTACATGCATCTTTATTGCCAAGCTACCTGGTGCTGCACCGATCCAGTGGGCGGTCATCAACGGAGATAAAGTGTCCGGTGTAACGACTATGCAGATGAATGAGGGGTTGGATACCGGAGATATGATCATGAAGACAGAAGTTCCTTTGTCGGAAGATGAAACAGGAGGAAGTCTTCATGACAAGCTGGCAGAGGCTGGCGCAAAACTCTGCGTTGAGACGTTAAAGGCACTGGAAGATAAGACAGCAACCTGGGAAGTACAGGGAGAAAGTCCGACAGCATATGCGAAGATGCTGGATAAGAAGCTTGGAGATATCGACTGGAGCAGATCTGCAAAGTCAATCGAATGCCTGATCCGTGGATTGAATCCATGGCCGAGTGCTTACACGGACTGGAACGGTAAAGTTATGAAAATATGGGAAGCCGGGGTACTGAACGAGAACACAGATGCAAAACCGGGAACAATCGTGAAAGTAGAAAAAGACAGTTTCTCCGTACAGACAGGAGATGGGCTTCTGAAAGTTCTTGCACTTCAAATCCCGGGAAAGAAGAGAATGGAAGCGGACGCTTTCTTACGCGGTTATCAGATCGAAACAGGATGTGAACTTTCTTCACAAATGATTAAGAATTGTTAAAAATGTATGAAAAGCTGCTATTAGGGTAAATTTTCGTATATAATGCAGGTCATAGAGAGCAAGGAGGCTGATAATGATGTATTATCCAATGTATTTTGATCCAACGTATATATTAGTGCTGATTGGTGTTGTGATCTGCCTGATCGCATCAGCGAAGATGAATTCCACATTCAGCAGATATTCCAGAGTAAGGAATCATTCCGGTATGACAGGAAGGGATGCGGCAGAACAGATTCTTCACAGAGAAGGCTTGTATGATGTGCGGATCGAGCACATTTCCGGTAATCTGACCGACCATTATGACCCGAGAACCAGGACATTGAGACTTTCGGATGCAACCTATAATTCCACATCGGTAGCTGCACTTGGAGTAGCAGCACATGAATGCGGACACGCGGTACAGCATGCGACCGGATATGTACCGTTGAAGTTAAGAAGCAGTCTGGTACCGGTAGCAAATTTCGGAAGTTCTATCGCATGGCCGCTGATCATTCTTGGATTTTTCTTCAACAGCAGTACAACCTCTGTGTTGTTTATCAATCTCGGAATTCTTGCATTTTCGCTTGCAGTGTTATTCCAGATTGTGACATTACCGGTGGAATTTGATGCGTCACACAGGGCATTGAAGATCCTTGGTAATACAGGCATGTTGTATGAGGATGAAGTCAGAGATACCAGAAAGGTGCTGACAGCGGCAGCACTTACTTATGTAGCCGGAGCAGCATCTGCAATTCTGCAGCTTCTGCGTATACTGCTTCTGACTGGAAATCGAAGAAACGATTAATTAACGAAAGGGAAGGGGATATAAGCCGCTTCCCTGATTGTATATCTATGGAAAGAGGAGGGGACGTATGCAGGCGTCTGTAAATGAAAGAGAATTAGTGCTGGACATGCTGCTTCAGATTACAAGAGACGGTGAGTACAGCCATATCGTGATAAAGAATGTTTTGGATAAATATCAATATCTGGACAAACGGGAACGCGCATTTATTACAAGAGTAGTAAATGGAACACTGGAGCGTATGATTGAGATCGATTATATCATCAATCAGTTTTCCAAAGTAAAAGTAAATAAGATGAAACCTGTGATCCGCACGATTTTAAGAAGTTCGGTGTATCAGATGAAATATATGGACAGCGTACCAGATTCGGCAATTTGTAATGAAGCAGTAAAACTTGCGGGAAAAAGAGGGTTTGTGAACCTGAAGGGATTTGTCAATGGAGTACTTCGTAATATCGGCAGAAATCTGGACAAGATCAGCTATCCGGATGAGAAAGATCAAGAGGCCTTCATTTCCATAAAGTATGCATTGCCGGAATGGATGGTAAAGCAGTGGCTGAAAGTATATGATGAAGAGACGGTAAAGATGATCGGAAAAGCATTTCTGGAAGAAAAGCCGCTGACAGTCCGGTTTGATGAACATAAGATCAAAAAGCAGAGCTGATCTCAATTTTGGAAAAAGAAGGTGTGACGGCAGGGGAAGTGCCAGAGATTCCATGTGCACTGTATCTGTCCGGATATGATCATCTGTCTGCACTTCCAAGCTTTTGTGAGGGACTTTACCAGGTACAAGACTTAAGTTCTATGCAGGTAGCATTATGGTCGGAAGTGAAAGCAGGAGACCAGGTGCTGGATGTGTGTGCCGCACCGGGAGGAAAGGCGATACATATTGCAGAACTTCTGAACGGAACCGGTCATGTGGAAGCGAGAGATCTGACAGAGTATAAGGTGGCGCTGATCAGGGATAATATTGAAAGAAGCGGTCTTACAAATATTAATGCAGTATGTCAGGATGCTGCAATATACGATCCACATAAGAAAGAAACGGCCGATATTGTAATTGCAGATCTTCCGTGTTCCGGGCTTGGTGTACTTGGAAAGAAGCCGGATCTGCGCTATAAGATGAATGAAAAGACAGAAGCAGATCTGGTGGAGTTACAAAAGAAGATCCTGTCGGTAGTAAAGGATTATGTAAAGTCAGGTGGAAAGCTTTTATATAGTACCTGTACGATACACAGAGAAGAGAATGAGGGGAATGTGGAGTGGTTTCTGAAAGAATATCCGGAGTTTGAACTGGTGAAAGAAAAACAGATGATTCCGGGAAGAGATGCGGGAGACGGATTCTACATAGCAATATTAAAAAGGGTGAATCATGAATAAGAAAGATATATGTTCCTACAATTATGATGAATTAAAAGAAGAGATGCTTGCAATCGGAGAAAAAGCATTCCGGAGCAAACAAATCTATGAATGGCTTCATGTAAAGCTGGCGGATGATTTTGATGAGATGACAAATCTGTCCAAAGGGCTGCGTGAGAAGTTGAAAGAAAACTATGAGATCCGGAAAGTGAAGATGATCGATCATCAGATATCGAAAGTGGATCCGACTGAGAAGTTCCTGTTTGAACTGGAAGACGGTAATATGGTAGAAAGTGTTCTGATGAAATATAATTACGGCAATTCTGTGTGTATCTCTTCGCAGGCCGGATGCCGTATGGGGTGCAGGTTCTGTGCATCAACGATTGGAGGACTCGTCAGGAGTCTGGAGACATCGGAGATGCTCCGTCAGATCTATCATATTCAGAAGATTACAGAAGAAAGAGTTTCCAATGTGGTGGTTATGGGAACCGGAGAACCGTTGGACAATTATGATAATTTCATAAAATTCATCCATATGCTGAGTGATGAACACGGGCTTCATATCAGCCAGAGAAATATTACAGCATCTACCTGTGGGATTGTCCCGAATATGAGAAGACTTGCTGAAGAGGGACTGCAGATCACACTGGCTCTGTCACTCCATGGATCCAGCCAGGAAAAACGTAAGAAGCTGATGCCGGTAGCAAATAAATATGAATTGTCTGATGTACTGGATGCCTGTGACTATTATTTGATAAGACAGGAAGAAGAATTACCTTCGAGTACAGTCTGGTGGCAGGAGTCAATGACCAGCCGGATGATATCAGAGAACTGACGGCGATTTTAAAACGAAGAAACTGCCATCTGAACCTGATCCCGGTGAATCCGATCAAAGAGCGCGATTTTAAAAAGCCAGACCGCAAAAATGCCTTGGAATTTAAAAATAAACTTGAAAAAAACGGAATTAATGTTACTATAAGAAGGGAAAGAGGCTCTGATATAGACGGAGCTTGTGGACAGTTGCGCCGTAGACACGCAGCCAAAAGCGAGGGAGAGACAGATGAAAATATATGCAATGACTGATGTAGGAAGAAGACGTGAGGTCAATCAGGACTATGTATACGTTACAGACAGACCAATAGGACCATTTCCAAACCTCCTTACGGTCGCCGATGGAATGGGCGGACATAAGGCGGGAGATTTTGCGTCCAGTTATACGGTAAATGTATTAAAAGATGAGTTGAAGAAGACACCGATGGATAAACCCGAGGAGATTCTCAGAAGCGTAGTCAGTATTGCAAATCATAAATTAATCGAGGCAGCTTCAAGAGATATCAAGCTGGAAGGTATGGGAACAACACTGGTAGTGGCAACTGTTGTTGGCAATACATTGTACTTTGCCAATGTGGGAGACAGCAGACTTTACCTGATCAATGACAAGATCCGGCAGCTTTCCAAGGATCACTCGCTGGTAGAAGAGATGGTAAGACTCGGCGGAATCAAGGCAGAAGAAGCAAGAAACCATCCGGATAAGAACATTATTACACGGGCAATCGGTGTAAAGGAAAATGTGGAACCAGATATTTATGAATATCGTCTGAAAAAGGGTGACATCATTTTGATGTGTACAGATGGACTCAGCAATATGGTTGAGGATGAAGATATGTTCAATATTGTCAAGGGTTCCAGGGATGTAGTAGAAGCTGTTCAGATGTTGATAGAAAAAGCAAACAGCAATGGCGGGAGAGATAATATAGGGGTTATCGTAGCAGAGCCACTTGCTGATGAGGTGAGTGTATGGTAAAAGATGGAATCGTACTAGGCAAGAGATATGCTGTACTTAGTAAGATCGGTGCCGGTGGAATGGCGGATGTCTATAAGGGCCGGGATCAGATGCTGAACCGTTATGTGGCGATTAAGGTATTAAAGAAGCAGTATAAAGAAGATGAAAATTTCGTAAGAAAATTCCGCTCGGAGGCACAGGCTGCAGCCGGACTGATGCATCCGAATATTGTGAATGTATATGATGTCGGAGAAGACCGCGGCCTTAATTATATGGTCATGGAGCTTGTAGAGGGGATTACCTTAAAAGAATATATAGAGAGAAAAGGAAGACTGTCTCACAAAGAGACAATCAGTATTGCAATCCAGATGTGCAGTGGTATCGGTGCGGCGCATGCATCAGGAATTATCCACCGTGATATCAAGCCGCAGAATATTATCATTTCCAAGGATGGAAAGGTAAAGGTTACAGATTTTGGAATTGCGAAAGCTGTAACTTCGAATACAGTAAGTACGAATGCAATGGGATCCGTGCATTATACATCACCGGAACAGGCGAGAGGCGGATTCAGTGATCAGAGAAGTGATATCTATTCCATTGGTATTACCTTGTTTGAGATGGTGACAGGGCAGGTTCCGTTTGATGGCGAGACAACGGTAGAAGTTGCGATGAAACATCTGCAGCAGGAAATTACACCGCCGTCGGAGTTGGTTCCGGATATTCCTTACAGCCTGGAACAGATCATTCTGAAATGTACACAGAAGAGTTCTGAGAGAAGATATGCGAGTACAGAAGCCCTGATTCAGGATCTGAAGCATTCACTGGTAGATCCAGATGGAGATTTTGTAAGAATAGCGTCGGCAGGCGGGGATTCCGATACGGTTATTATGACAGATAAAGATTTGGATGATATCCGTAACGGTTACGATGATGACGACGAATATGATGATGAATATGATACTGCAGATGTATATTCGAGAAAAGGATATAACGACAGAGAAGATGGTGACGACGAATACGATGATTATGCATCCGGGAGAGATTCGGATGAAGTAAATCCGCATATGCATAAGCTCATGAAGATTCTGACGATTGTGGTAATTGCGATCATTGTGCTGATCCTTGTATTTACAGTGGGAAAGGCAGCGGGGGTTTTCAAGTCGTTTGGCGGAATTACTACAGAGGATGATGCAGATACGTCAGGAAAAGTTACAGTTCCAGATATCCGTGGTATGACAGAGGAGCAGGCAAAGGCTGCACTGAAAAAGAAAGATCTTGGAATAAAACCGATTAAGAGAACAGAATCTAAAAAATATAAAGCCGGACTGGTCTCTAAACAGACTCCGGAAGCCGGTGAAAAGGTAAAGAAAAATACAACTATAGAAGTTGTTATTAGTTCGGGACTGGTAAAAAGTAAAAAGCAGGTACCGAATGTCAGCGGTATGAGTGAAACGGGAGCACAGAAAGAACTGGAAGATGCAGGATTTAAGGTGACTTCAAGTTTCCAGTATGATGACAGTGTAGCAAGCGGCAGTGTCATCAGTACGACACCTTCTGCCGGAACGAAGGCTGAAAAGGGTTCTACAGTTACCATGCTGGTAAGTCAGGGTACAGATAAGAAGACGGTGCCGGATGTAAGAGGTATGGCAGATGCAACTGCACAGAGTACGATCAAGAATTATGGATTCAATGTAGGAACTGTAACATATGATTACAGTGACAGTGTGGAAAAAGGAATGGTTATCAGCCAGACTGTAACACCTGGAGGTAAGGCGGCAGCCGGAACAACCATTTCAATCACGGTAAGTAACGGACCGAAACCGGAAGAAAAGATTGATATCCAGAGCTTTGTAGGACAGCAGGAGTCAGCACTTAAGAGCTGGGCATCCCAGAATGGTCTGTATACAAATGTATCGGATTCACAGTACAGCAGCAGTTATGCAAAAGGATGTATCATCTCCATGAGTCCTTCTTCTGGAAATATTTCAAGGGAGGTACGATCAGCTATGTGGTGAGCCTCGGGGCGAAACCACAGGAGCCGACAAATGGAGGAACCACAGGAGATAACAATAACCAGAATGGGTCTAATACAAATGATGGGACCACGACTGGCCAGTAAAAGATTATGCAGGGAAAAATTATAAAAGGAATTGCCGGATTCTACTACGTTCACGTAGTAGAATTCGGTGTTTATGAATGCAAAGCCAAAGGTGTATTCCGGAAAGAAAAGATCAAGCCTTTGGTGGGAGACAATGTAGAGATAGAGATTCTTGATGAATCGGAAAAAAAAGGAAATATAGTGAAGATACTGCCACGGCAGAATGAGCTGATCCGCCCGGCTGTGGCCAATATCGATCAGGCATTGGTAGTCTTTGCAATCACGAAGCCGAATCCACACTTTAATCTGCTGGACCGCTTTCTTGTTATGATGGAAAGCAAAGAGATTCCGGTTGTGTTATGCTTTAATAAAGAAGACATTGCGACAGATCCGCAGGTGAAGGAATTGGAATCAATCTATGAATCATGCGGCTATCCGCTGGTATTTGTCAGTGCGAAAGAAGAACGGGGGATTGAAAATATACGTGAACTTCTGAAAGGAAAGACAACAGCGATCGCAGGTCCGTCCGGAGTGGGAAAATCTTCGATCATTAATATTCTGCAGCCGGAGGCAGATATGGAGACAGGGGCAATCAGTACGAAGATTGAGAGGGGAAAGCATACCACCAGACATTCGGAATTGTTCGCCATTGATGAAAATTCATATATCATGGATACACCGGGATTCAGTTCGTTATATGTGAATGATTATGAAAAAGAAGATCTGAAGTACTTCTTTCCGGAATTCCGGAAATACGAAGGAATGTGCAAGTTTAACGGTTGTGATCATGTGCATGAGCGGGGTGTGCCGTAAAGGCAGCTCTGGAAGAGGATAAAATTCATAAAATCCGTTATCAGAATTATATAGAAATGTATGAGGAATTGAAGAATAAAAGGAGGTACTGATGATGAACTATGTATTGTCACCGTCAATACTGGCGGCAGATTTCAAAGTTTTGGGTCAGGAAATGAAGAAGACAGAGGAAAATGGGGCAGCGTATATTCATTTTGACGTTATGGATGGAATGTTTGTACCAAGTATATCATTTGGTATGCCGGTTCTGCATCAATCAATGATGCAACGGAGCAATTCATGGATGCACATCTGATGGTGCAGGAGCCGATCCGCTATGTAGAAGCATTCCAGAAGGCGGGAGCTGACTATGTAACGGTACACCTGGAGGCCTGTGAAGACGTAAAAACGACATTGGATAAAATTCATGCATGTGGCATGAAGGCAGGACTGGCTGTTAATCCAGAGACAGATGTAAAAGAGCTTGTTCCATATCTGGAAGACGTGGAGATGATCCTGATCATGAGCGTGTATCCGGGATTTGGCGGACAGAAATTTATTCCGGAATCACTGGATAAGATCCGTGCGGTCCGTGCGATGCTGAATGAAAAAAATCTGAAGACAGATATTCAGGTAGACGGAGGAATCTATGTGGAGAATGTCAGAGAAGTATTGGATGCAGGCGCAAATGTAATTGTGGCCGGTTCTGCTGTGTTCAGAGGAGATGCCGGGGAAAATACTGCAAAATTCATGGAGATATTGAAAAGTTATGAATAAGAAGATTGTGATCATCAGCGGTGGGGAGCTGGAAGAAGAATTTGTATTATCAATCCTTGAAAAAGAGGAAAACCAGTATGTGATCGGTGTGGACAAAGGTATGGAGTTCCTTTACAGCCATCAGATTCTGCCAAATTATATTGTCGGAGATTTTGACAGTGTAAAAAAAGAGATTGGAGATTATTACCGTAATGAGACAGATGTTCCGATCAGGGAATTTAATCCGGTAAAAGATGCATCTGATACAGAGATTGCAATCAGACTGGCTATGACATTAGGGGCAGGTGAGATTCTGATCCTGGGAGCAACCGGAGGTCGTATCGATCACCTCTGGGCAAATGTTCAGAGCCTTGCAATCCCGTTTAAAGCCGGAATTAATGCTGTGATCATGGATCGCCAGAATAAGATCCGTCTGATCGGAGGCGGGGAAACCCATCTGAAAAAAGGAGAAACTTACGGACCGTATTTTTCTGTGTTTCCGTTAGGCGAGGAAGTATTTGGTTTCAGTATCAAAGGGGCAAAGTATCCATTGACGAATCATACACTGATACCATATGACAGCCTTTGCGTCAGCAATCAGTTCCAGGAGGATGAAGTGACAATCAGCTTCCTGAATGGAATTGTGATTCTGATGGAAACGAAAGACAGATAAAACTCTATATAAATTCATGTAGGTTTTTGAAAAAATGGCCTACTTTGTGGCCCATTAACCTTTTGATCAAAGCTCTAATGTGGTAAGGAGAAGCGCTTGTATGAGTGCTTCTTTTTCATAGTTGTAAGTATTATAATAAAAATAACTGGTGTTTAGGTTCTGATATGATTATGCAACTGGAATTATTGGCGTAATATCAACAATTACGTTTGTGACATTACTAAGATATTTAAAATGTCCTCACTGTAAGACAAGAACCTGGTGCAGGAAAGTCATGACCAAGGAGTGATAATTAAATCATATAGACAGGGGATGGCAACAGCAGGTTGCTTTTCAGAACATGAATTTATCTATATGATATGCTTATGGAGGTGATGACTATGGAAACAATTATAAAAAGAAAGCTGCAATAAGCCAACGTTTTTTCAGGGCGTTTTGTGCCTTGAGCAGCGCGAAAGGAATGGATATAAAAATGAATATTCACAAAGATAAGATGCTATGGTATAATACAAGTTACTGTATTAGGGTTTCTTATGAGAGAAGCTGAAATATGGGAAAAGATTTAAAAGGCAAAGAACTTGGCAAGGGAATAACCCAGGAAAGTACGGGATTATACTCAGCCAGATTTGTAGATTGGTTTGGAAAGAGAAAATAATGGCCCACTAAATGGTCTACTTGCAAAAATAAGTATGCTGAAATCCATTGAAATCAAGGAATTTATAGGAGGAAATAAAAAATGAAATTAGGAATCGTAGGATTACCAAATGTAGGAAAGAGTACACTGTTCAACTCACTTACAAAGGCAGGCGCAGAATCAGCAAACTATCCATTCTGTACCATTGACCCGAACGTAGGAGTCGTAACCGTACCGGATGAGAGATTAAATGTACTGGGAGAGATGTATCATACCAAGAAGATCATCCCGGCAGCAATTGAATTCGTTGATATTGCCGGACTTGTCAAAGGAGCTTCCAAAGGAGAAGGTCTTGGAAACCAGTTCCTTGCCAATATCCGTGAAGTAGATGCTATTGTACACGTAGTAAGATGCTTCGAGAACAGTAATATTGTACACGTAGACGGAAGCATCAACCCACTTCGTGACATCGAGACGATCAACTTAGAGCTGATCTTTTCTGACCTTGAGATCCTGGAAAGAAGAATTTCCAAAGTTTCCAAAGTTGCAAGAAATGACAAATCTGCAGCAAAAGAACTTGCACTTCTGAACAAGATCAAGGCGCATCTGGAAGATGGAAAGCTTGCAAAGACATTCGAAGAAGCAGATGACGAGGAAGAACAGGCATGGCTGGAAAGCTATAATCTTCTGACATACAAACCGGTTATCTATGCGGCAAATGTATCTGAAGATGATCTTGCAGATGATGCGGCCAATAACGAAGGTGTACAGGCTGTCCGTGAATATGCAAAAGGTGAGCAGAGCGAAGTTTTCGTTGTATGTGCAGAGATTGAGGCAGAGATTTCAGAACTGGATGATGATGAAAAGAAAATGTTCCTGGAGGATCTTGGATTAAAGGAATCAGGTCTGGAAAACTGATCAAAGCAAGTTATAAGCTGCTTGGACTGATCAGCTATCTGACAGCAGGTGAGCCGGAAGTTCGTGCATGGACAATCACAGAAGGAACGAAGGCACCACAGGCAGCAGGGAAGATCCACTCTGACTTTGAGCGTGGATTCATCCGTGCAGAAGTTGTATCTTACGATGATCTGATCGCGTGTGGAAGCCACACAGCAGCAAAAGAAAAAGGTCTGATCCGTCTGGAAGGTAAAGACTATGTGGTAAAAGACGGAGATATCATGCTGTTCCGGTTTAATGTATAATCAGGAATAGATGGATGAAAAGAGGGGGGCTGTTTCAATGCACAGAACCATAGATTTCCCTAATCTGGGAATTCATTTAAAATCTGTCGGCGATCATATCACAGTCTTTGGATTCGATATCGCATATTATGGAATTGTCATAGGAATCGGAATACTTGCGGGACTTATGATGGCGGTAATGGAAGCAAAGCGTACGCATCAGAACGTAGAAGATTATTATGATCTGGCAATATATGGAGTTATCTTTTCAATTATCGGAGCAAGGGCATATTATGTGATCTTCTCCTGGGATATGTATAAAGACGATATTAAGAGTATCATTAACATCCGTGAGGGCGGTCTTGCCATATACGGCGGTGTGATCACGGCAATTGTTGTAGTATTTATATTTGCAAAAATAAAAGGATTATTACCGTTCCTGTTATTTGACACCGGCGGATTTGGTCTGATCACCGGACAGATGATCGGAAGATGGGGGAACTTCTTCAACAGAGAAGCCTTTGGGGAATATACGAATGGACTGTTTGCTATGAGACTTCCGGTGGATGCGGTAAGAAGTTCGGACATCACAACAAAGATGTGGAATCATGCCGAGACAGTCAAAGGAGTCATGTATATTCAGGTTCATCCGACATACCTGTACGAATCCCTGTGGTGTCTGATGGTGCTGATCATCATGCTGTTGTATCGCAAGCATAAGAAATTCGATGGGGAAGTCTTCCTGATCTATCTCTTGGGGTATGGTCTTGGCAGACTCTGGATCGAAGGACTTAGAACCGATCAGCTGTTGCTGCCAAAAGTTGGACTTCCGGTCTCTCAGCTGTTGGCAGGCACGATTGTAGTGATATCCGCTATACTGATCATTGCAGGAAGAAAAAAAGCAGCAGCTTCACAAAAATAGTCCGGCTGCCGCAAATAAAATCGAATACAGAAAAAGATCCCGGTATGAGAAATGACAATGAGCTGGATGCTCAAAAATGTCTGATTCACATACGGGATTTTTTATTCATATTACATATCAATCTTACTGAGTGCTGCTTCATCAGCTACAATCGTAACATCATTATGTAACTGAAGAATAGAAGCAGGAACTTCCGGAGTAATTGGTCCGTATAAGACCTCTTTTAAGATATCCGCCTTATCTTCTCCGCTTACAACAACCAGAATTTTCTTGGCCTGCATGATATTCTTGATTCCCATTGTATAAGCCTGTCTCGGAACATCATCTTCAGATTCGAAGAAACGCTTATTGGCTTCAATTGTACTTTCTGTCAGATCTACGCAGTGTGTCTCTTTCTCAAAAGCGGCACCTGGTTCGTTGAATCCGATATGTCCGTTGTGTCCAAGACCGAGAAGCTGGAGGTCTACACCGCCCTGTTTGCGAATGATCTCATTGTATTCACTGCAGGCTTTGTCAGAATCTGCTTCCAGTCCGTTCGGAACGAAAGTACGTGTTTATCGATATTTACATGATCGAAAAGATTGGTGTTCATGAAATATCTGTAGCTCTGGTCATTTTCCGGACTGAGTCCTTTGTATTCATCGAGGTTCACGCTTGTAACCTGAGAAAAATCAAGATCACCTTTCTTATACCATTCAATCAGCTGTTTATAAGTACCGACCGGTGAAGATCCGGTTGCAAGTCCAAGTACACAGTTTGGCTTCATAATAATCTGTGCAGAAATGATGTTTGCGCCTTACGGCTCATATCCTGATAGTCTTTTGCTTTATAAATTACCATAATAAAATCTCTCCTTATTCTATTGTTTTTTTGTTTCTGAATATTAGTATATACATTATAAATGAATTTTCAAGTAAAATAGCATGAACTGAAACTACTTTCGAAACTGGAAAGAAACTACCTGGAATTGTGCATATTGCATAAAAAACGGATTTTAAAATAGGAAAAAACAGAGAGAAGAATTGAAAAGGATGAAAGAAGTTTCAAGAACTAAAAAGATACTTGAAAATAAAATCGAACAATACTATACTGATTGCAGAACGAAGGAGGGAACAAAAAAATGAATCAGAAAGTTGAAAATCTGAAGGGTAAATTAATTGTATCATGTCAGGCATTACCGGATGAACCATTACATTCTTCATTCATTATGGGAAGAATGGCACTGGCTGCAAAGCAGGGAGGTGCTAGTGGAATTCGTGCAAATACAAAAGAAGATATCAAGGAGATCCGGTCACAGGTTGACCTTCCGGTCATCGGAATCGTAAAGAGAGATTATGATGACAGCGATATTTACATTACACCAACGATGAAAGAAATCGAAGACTGATGGAAGTAAAACCGGAGATCATCGCTATGGATGCTACTATTTCTAAGAGACCAGGCGGAAAGACACTGGATGAGTTCTTTAAGGAAGTAAAAGCAAAATATCCGGATCAGTTATTTATGGCAGACTGCTCTACTGTAGAAGAAGCACTGCATGCCGATGAACTCGGATTTGATTTTATCGGAACTACGATGGTTGGTTACACAGAGCAGAGTAAAGGCGATAAGATCGAGGCAAATGATTTCGAAATCTTAAGAAAGATTGTTGCAAAAGCAAAACACAGAGTGATCGCAGAAGGTAACATCAATACACCGGAAAAAGCAAAACATGTGATCGAGCTTGGTGCATACAGCGTTGTTGTAGGGTCTATTATCACAAGACCACAGCTGATCACAAAATCATTTGTAGAAGAAATGGAAAGATAATTCCGCAAGGAACTTATTAAATTAAATTTATATAAAAAGACAAAGAAAAGGAGAAAGAAACAATGAGAAATCTTGAAAAGTACAAAGGCGTGATCCCAGCATTCTATGCATGTTATGACAACGAAGGCAATGTAAGTCCGGAAGGCGTACAGGCACTGACAAAGTACTTCGTAGAAAAAGGTGTAAAAGGTGTATACGTTAACGGTTCATCAGGAGAATGTATCTACCAGAGCGTAGAAGACCGTAAGATCATCCTTGAGAACGTTATGAAAGCAGCAGAAGGAAAGCTTACAGTAATCGCACACGTTGCATGCAACAACACAAAAGACAGCCAGGAGCTTGCAAGACATGCAGAAAGCCTTGGAGTTGATGCAATCGCAGCAATCCCACCGATCTACTTCCACCTGCCAGAGTATGCAATCGCTCAGTACTGGAATGACATCAGTGCAGCAGCACCAAACACAGACTTCGTAATCTACAACATTCCACAGCTTGCAGGAGTAGCTCTTACACAGGGACTTTTCGCAGAGATGAGAAAGAATCCTAACGTAATTGGTGTTAAGAACTCTTCTATGCCGGTACAGGATATCCAGATGTTCAAACAGGCAGCAGGCCCTGACTACATCATCTTCAACGGACCAGATGAGCAGTTCATGAGTGGACGTGTCATCGGAGCTGAAGGAGCAATCGGTGGTACATACGGAGTTATGCCGGAATTATATCTGAAATTAGACGAGTATGTAAGAGCCGGAAAGATGGAAGAAGCAAGAGAAATCCAGTATGCTTGTGATGAGATTATCTATAAGATGTGCTCTGCACACGGAAATATGTACGCAGTGATCAAAGCTATGTTAAAGATCAACGAAGGTCTGGAACTTGGCGGAGTAAGAGAGCCACTGCCAGCATTAGTAGAAGAAGACATGGCTATCGTTGAAGAAGCAGCTAAGATGGTTCGCGACGCAAAAGCTAAATATCTGTAAGATATATAAAAAATACGTGAAAGAAAAATATCTGTAAGGAGAGAGACGATGCAAGGGTTTACCGTAGTAGATTTAGTCATTTTAGTAATTTATCTCGCGGCTGTACTGTTCGCCGGCCTTCATTTCGCAAAGAAAGAAATGAAAGGAAAAGAGTATTTTAAAGGAGACGGAACTGTACCGTGGTGGGTAACTTCCGTATCAATTTTCGCAACACTGTTAAGTCCGATTTCATTCCTGTCATTAGCAGGAAACTCATACGCAGGAACATGGATCATGTGGTTCGCACAGCTTGGTATGCTGTTAGCTATCCCGATCACGATTAAATTCTTCCTGCCAATCTACAGCAAACTGGATATTGATACAGCATATCATTATCTGGAACTGAGATTCGGAAGCAAAGGACTTCGTGTACTTGGAGCTGTAATGTTCATCATTTACCAGATCGGACGTATGTCAATCATCATGTACCTTCATGTATGGTACTTGGAAGTCTGACTGGAATCAGCGTAAACTTACTGATCATTATCATGGGTATCATTGCTATTATTTACTCATACACAGGAGGTCTGAAATCCGTACTTTGGACAGACTTCATCCAGGGATCTGTACTTCTGATCGGTGTTACATTTGCACTGATCTTCCTGTTAGTACACTTAGATGGTGGATTTGGAGCAATCGCACATGCACTGACAACAGAGCATAAGTTCCTTGCTGTAGATCAGCCGATCTTCAATGCTAACATTTTTAAAGACAGCGTATTCATCATGATCGTTGGTGCCGGATTCAATACAATGGCATCTTACGTATCAAGCCAGGATATTGTACAGCGTTTTACAACAACAACTGATACAAAGAAACTGAACAAAATGATGCTTGCAAACGGAGGATTATCAATCTTCATCGCAACAGTATTCTACCTGATCGGTACAGGATTATACGTATTCTATCAGCAGAATACACTTCCACCGGCAGCAGCTCAGGACCAGATCTTCGCATCTTACATCGCATTTGAGCTTCCGGTTGGTGTAACAGGACTTCTGTTAGCAGCTATTTATGCAGCAGCACAGTCTACACTTTCTACAGGTCTGAACTCTGTAGCATCAAGCTGGACACTGGATATCCAGGCAAGACTTTCTAAGAAAGAATTAAGCTTTGAGAAACAGACAAAGATCGGACAGTATGTATCTCTGATCGTTGGTATCTTCGCAATCGTAGTTGCTATGGTACTGGCTAACGGCGGAGTAAAATCTGCATACGAATGGTTCAATGGATTCATGGGACTGGTACTTGGTATCCTGATCGGAACATTTATCCTTGGAGCATTTACAAAGGTTGCCAATACATTTGGTGCAGTATGTGCATTCATCGTTGCATCAGGCGTAATGGTATATATCAAATACTTCGTACCTGCTGATCACGTATCAAATCTGGTCATACTCAATCATCTCAATTGTAGTATCACTGGTAATTGGTATCCCGGCAAGTATCATCTGGAGAAAGGCAAAAGGAGACAATTCCGTACCTGCTCCTAACACAACCATTTACAAAAACTAAGAAGGAGTGACGATTTTCGTGATTTTTGGAAATATCAATAATTTATCAGAATTCCCATTCTTAGAAGAACAGGTAAAAGAGTGCTTTGAATATGCAAAGACACACGACCTTGCATCTTATGAAAAGGGAAGTCATGAAATCAATGGTGACAGACTGTTTGTCAATATCGTAGAATATACAACAACAACACCGGAAGAACGTTTCTGGGAAGCACATAAAAATTATCTGGACGTCCATGTAATGATCCATGGAAATGAACAGATCGATCTGAACTTCATTCAGAATATGGAATTAAAAGATTTTGTGGAAAAAGATGATTTTCTTCCGATGGATGGGGAAAAGAATTCTTCCGTAGTCCTGACAGATGGAGATTTCCTGATCTGTTATCCGAGTGACGGACACAGAACAGCGGTTCAGGTTCAGGAACCGGAAACCATTAAAAAGGCAATATTTAAAGTAAAGATTTAATCAGAAAAAGTCGAGGGCAAACCATAAAAGAACGGTTTGCCCTTTTCTGGCTGAACGAGTATAATGAAGGAAAGTGAAAGAGGCAAAGCAGAGATGAAAAAATATATTAGTATTGATATCGGCGGCACAGCAATCAAATATGGTATTGTGAGCGAAGATGCAGAAGTATTGTTAAAGAAAGAAATGAAGACAGAAGCGCAGAAAGGCGGACCGGCGATCCTTGATAAAGTCATCGGTATCGTAGAAGCATTAAAAGAAGAGGCAGACGCAGGTGTGTGTATTTCTACAGCCGGTATGGTTGACATTGAGAAAGGGGAAATCTTCTATTCGGCACCGCTGATCCCGAATTATATCGGAACGGCATTCAAAAAGACGGTAGAAGAACGATTCGGAATTCCATGTGAAGTGGAAAATGATGTGAATTGTGCGGGACTTGCTGAGTACAAAGCAGGAGCGGCGGCAGGAAGTAAGGCAGCTGTGATGCTGACGATCGGAACCGGAATCGGCGGCTGTATTTTGCTGAATGGCGAGGTGTTCCACGGATTCAGTAACAGCGCATGTGAAGTCGGATATATGCATATGGATGACAGCGATTTCCAGACACTCGGAGCAGCCAGTATCTGACGAAGAAGGTTGCTGCATGGAAGGGAGAACCGGCAGAAAATTGGAGCGGATATCACATTTTTTGAAGAGGCAAAAAAAGGTGATAAGATCTGTAACCGTGCAATTGATGAGATGACGGATGTACTTGGGAAAGGTATTGCCAATATCTGCTATGTAGTGAATCCGGAAGTTGTCGTACTTGGCGGCGGAATCATGGCGCAGGAAGCATTCCTGAAGGACAAGATTGAAAAAGCAGTGGAAAAATACCTGGTGTCCAGCATGTGGGAGCATACAAGTATCGCATTTGCCAAAAACCAGAACAATGCCGGTATGTTAGGCGCATTCTATCATTTTCAGGGAAGACATGCATAGTCTGGAGTTATAAAATAAAGAAGCAGGAATAGTAAGATATGGAATATTATGTAAAATCAGTCGTTCCGATCATAGAATCGAATTATGATAAATTTACGACAGTGGAACGGAATATCGCAGATTTTTTTATACAGAACAGAAAGAAAGTGGATTTTTCATCAAAATCTATTTCCGAGAGACTCTTCGTATCAGAAGCGTCGTTATCCAGATTTGCGAAGAAATGCGGATATCGCGGATACAGAGAATTCATCTATCAGTATGAAGAGACATTTGTAGAAAAGCAGGAATCCATTACCGGTAATACGCGAATGATCCTGAATGCGTATCAGGAACTTCTGAATAAGACTTACAGTCTGGTGGATGAGGCGCAGATTGCAAGGATCAGCAGATATCTGAATCAGGCGGAGCGTGTGTTCGTGTGCGGAATCGGAAGTTCCGGTCTGGCAGCAAGAGAGATGGAACTGCGTTTTATGCGAATCGGTGTGGATATTGATTCGCTGGTAGAAAGAGATATGATGCGTATGCAGGCGGTATTCCAGGACAGAAGAAGCCTCGTATTCGGAATCAGTATCAGCGGATCCAAGGAAGAGGTCTTGTTTCTTCTGAAAGAAGCATATCGGAAAGGTGCGAAAACGATTCTTTTTACGGCGAACAACCGGGGTGGCTTCGAGCAGTTCTGCACAGAAGTTGTTCTGATTCCATCACTCAGACACCTGAATCATGGGAATGTAATCTCACCGCAGTTCCCGATTCTGGTCATGCTTGATATTATCTATTCTTACTATTTGGAACAAGATAAATATGAAAAAGAAGTTCTGCATGATAATACACTGCGTGCACTGGAAGAAGGAGAAGGGATGCACAGGAGCTTTTAGAATGTTAAGAGGTATGTTGGGAAAAAATAAAATGGAGGATATATAAAATGATAATCAAAAATGTAATTGTCTATACAGAAGACAAAAAATTTACAGCAGGCGGCATTGTTGTTCACGATGACAAGATCGAAAGCATTTACACGACAGAAAACGTACCGGATATGCTGGGGGAAGAAGTCGTTGACGGACAGGGGGCATACGCAATTCCGGGACTGATCGATCTGCATTTCCACGGGTGTATGGGAGATGACTTCTGTGATAACAGTAAAGAGGCTATTGAAAATATTGCAAAATATGAGGCTTCTGTGGGTGTTACAACAATCGCACCGGCAACGATGACACTTCCGGTAGAAGAACTGGAAGATATCTTAAGAACAGCAGCAGAATACAAAAAAGAGCAGAATCCGAAGGGAGCGGATCTTGTAGGCGTGAACATGGAAGGTCCGTTCATCAGCCCGGTGAAAAAAGGAGCGCAGGATGAAAGAAATATCATGCCTTGTGATACGGACATTTGTCAGAGATTCCTTGATGCTTCGGAAGGACTTGTGAAGTTTGTAGGACTTGCGCCGGAAGAAAGCGAGGACGCAGTTGCATTTGTAGAAGCAATGAAAGATAAAGTGAACATTTCGCTTGCACATACCAATGCGGATTATGCACATGCGAAAGCAGCATTCGATGCCGGAGCAAATCATGCTGTACATCTCTTTAATGCGATGCCTGCATTCACTCACCGTGAACCGGGTGTTGTAGGAGCAGTGTCCGACAGTGCACATGTAATGGCAGAGATTATCTGTGACGGTGTACATATCCACCCATCGATGGTGAGAGCAGCGTTCAAGATGATGGGAGCAGACCGTATGATCCTGATCAGTGACAGTATGCGTGCGACCGGAATGCCGGACGGACAGTATACACTTGGTGGATTGGATGTAAAAGTAGTCGGTAATCATGCAACACTGGTATCCGATGGAGCACTTGCAGGATCTGTTACAAACCTTGCAGACTGCATGCGTACGGTAGTTAAGAAGATGGGGATCCCGCTTGAGACAGCTATTGCATGTGCGACGATCAATCCGGCTAAGAGTCTTGGAATTGAAGATATATATGGTTCGATCGCACCGGGAAAGAAAGCGAATATTGTATTATTAGACGAGAATTTGGAGCTTAAGATGGTAATTAAGGACGGACAGGAATTATAATTCATGCAATTTATAGTATAAGGCCATTTGGTGTTAAGGACAGATGAAAAAGATTATATTTTTAGGTGACAGTATTACAGATGCCAGTCATTGCTTTTTAGAAAATCCACTGGGAAACGGTTATGTGAATATGGTGGCTGAGAAGTTGAATGACAGTGACGGCGGAAGGAAGAAGTACGACATTATGAATCGAGGACATGATGGATTCACGATTCATGGAGTGAAACGTATATTGGAGAAGGAATGCATTTTAAAACGACCGGATGTCGTAAGCATTCTGATAGGATGCAATGACGTCGGAGTTATGATGAATACAGGAAAGAGCCTGGAAGAACAGCAGTTTGAAGCCTGTTATGAAGCCATTGTGAAAGAAATTACAGAGCAATCGGATGCAAAGCTTATCTGTATGTCGCCATTTATAGTGCCGTATCCTAGAATGTATGAAAACTGGATTCCGGGAATAAAACAGACAGAAAGAATCGAAAAAAAGATTGCAGAAAAATATCATGCGGACTTTCTTGCGCTTCAGGACATGATAATATTGAAAGCAGAAAAAGCAGGATATGAGAGTGTTACAACGGATGGTATTCATCTGACGGAATATGGAAATGAAATAATTGCAGGAGCATGGCTGCAACTTTTTGAAAAAATAAAAGATGGAGATTAAAAATCATCTTGACAAAGTTCATCAAATCAGTTAGTCTTTAACACAGACAGGAAAATAATATACAGATATCACAAAGGCTTGGAAAAGAAGAAGTAGTGATTCACACACCCATACAGAAAGCTGCCGGTTGATGAGAGGCGCATGAAAGAGTGAAGAATGAATACATCTTGGAGCTGCACACCGAAATGATACACGATAAGAATTATGAGTGTTTTCGAAAGTAGGCTGTGACGTCGGGCACACGTTATAGTGCAAAGGTCTGTGAACACGCAGACTGAATGAGGCTGAATATGCAGGTAATCAGCGAAATAAGGTGGTACCACGGTTAATATCGTCCTTATCCAATATTGATTGGATAAGGACTTTTTTTGACCAGTTATGTGGGAAAATCGCTTTCTGAAAAGCATATTTGCAAGCTGAAGTAAAGTGAGAATTCTGTAAATCATTAACATAATAAAAGGAGAATAAAAATGGGAATTTATGAAGAACTCGTTGCAAGAGGCTGATCGCACAGGTAACAGACGAAGACAGGATCAAAGACTTGGTCAACAATGGAAAGGCTACATTCTATATCGGATTTGACCCGACGGCAGACAGCCTTCACGTAGGACATTTCATGGCACTGTGTCTGATGAAACGTCTGCAGGAAGCAGGAAACAAACCAATCGCACTGATCGGTGGAGGAACAGCTATGATCGGTGACCCATCCGGAAGAACAGATATGCGTCAGATGATGACACCGGAGACAATCCAGCACAACTGCGACTGCTTTAAGAAACAGATGAGCCGTTTCATCGATTTCTCAGATGGAAAAGCATTGATGGTTAATAACGCTGACTGGCTGATGGGACTGAACTACATCGAAGTATTACGTGAAGTCGGAGCACATTTCTCCGTTAACCGTATGCTGACAGCAGAGTGCTACAAGCAGAGAATGGAAAAAGGACTCAGCTTCCTTGAGTTCAACTACATGATCATGCAGGCATATGACTTCTATGAGTTATACCAGAAATACGGATGTACCTTGAGTTTGGCGGGGACGACCAGTGGAGCAACATGCTTGCAGGTACAGAACTGACCGTCGTAAACTCGGAAAAGACGCTTCTGCCATGACGATCACACTGCTTCTGAACTCAGAAGGTAAAAGATGGGTAAGACACAGAGTGGTGCTGTATGGTTGATCCGAACAAGACATCTCCATTCGAATTCTATCAGTACTGGAGAAATGTCGCAGATGCAGATGTATTAAAATGTATCCGTATGCTGACATTCCTTCCGTTAGAAGAGATCGACAAGATGGACAGCTGGGAAGGAGCACAGCTTAACACAGCAAAAGAGATTCTTGCATTCGAACTCACAAAACTGGTTCACGGCGAAGAAGAAGCTCAGAAAGCACAGGAGGCAGCAAGAGCATTATTCTCAACAGGTGCAGCAGCAGATATGCCAAAGACAGAACTGACAGAAGAAGACCTTACAGACGGTAACATCGATATCCTGACGATGTTAGTAAAATCAGGACTGACAGCTTCTAAGTCAGAAGCACGCCGTGCCGTACAGCAGGGTGGAGTATCTGTAGATGGTGAAAAGGTGACAGATGTATTCCAGACATTTGCCGGAGAAGCATTAAGTGGAGAAGGCGTAGTCCTGAAAAAGGGTAAGAAAAACTTCCGTAAAGTGTTAGTAAAGTAGTATAATTATAAAAGAATATAGTAAAAATGCAGGCAGTGAATATTCACTGTCTGTAATTCTAAAAGCAAAGATGTACTCTTGGTACTGTTTCATACTTAATTTTGAGAGAGTACATAAAGACGATAAGGAGGATATGGAAATGGCATTTAAAGAAGTAGCAATTGAAAGTCTGGAATTCAACCCATTCACAAAGATTTCAAAAGAGTGGATGCTGGTAACAGCAGGAGATGAAAAAAAGAATAACACCATGACAGCAAGCTGGGGTGGTGTCGGAATCATGTGGGGAAAGAATATCGCAACTGCATATATCCGCCCACAGAGATACACGAAGAAATTCATGGATGAGACCGGTATGTACACGCTTTCTTTCCTGTCAGAAGATTACAGAAAAGCATTAAGCGTATGCGGATCTGTATCAGGAAAAGACGTAGAAGATAAATGGAAAGAAGCAGGCCTTCATCCATATGCGGTAGACGGAACAACTGCAGTTGAAGAAGCAGATCTGATCTTCGTATGCAAGACTCAGTATACACAGGATATGAAACCGGAATGTTTCGATGTTAAGGAAAATGATGAGAAATGGTATCCGGATAAAGATTATCATACGATGTATATGGGCGAGATCGTGAAAGTATTGAAAAGAGTATAGCCAATCATGCAAAAGAAAATTGATTTGGTAAACGGACCTGTATTATCATCTCTTACCAGACTGGCTGTCCCGATCATGGCGACGTCATTGATCCAGATGGCGTACAATATGACCGACATGATCTGGATCGGCCGTATCGGAAGTTCGGCGGTAGCGTCTGTTGGGGCAGCAGGAATGTATATGTGGCTTTCCAACGGACTTGCCGCGCTTGCAAAAATGGGAGGGCAGGTTAATGTCGGACATGCACTTGGGGCATCTAATAGTGAAGAGGCCGCAGAATATGCATCCAACGCGTTACAGCTTACGTTGACTTTGGGGATTATTTATGGACTTGTCTGTATATTAGGGGCAAAACCACTGATTCATTTTTTCCATCTGAATCAGGCACAGGTGATCCGGGATGCCATATATTATCTTGAAATTACTTGCGGTCTTGTCTTGTTTTCCTTTTTAAATCAGACGTATACCGGATTATTTACGGCAATCGGTAACAGCAGGCCGGTATTTCTGGCAACAACGACCGGACTGGTTGTTAATATCATCCTGGATCCGGTTCTGATTTTTGGAATCGGACCATTTCCGGTTCTTCGAGTGACAGGTGCAGCAATTGCTACGGTAATCGCGCAGATGATCGTTACAGTTATGTTTTTTATATTTGCGATGAAGGATACCGTACTTTTTCAATATGTAAGATATCTGAAGAAGCCGGATCTGCATCATCTGAAAGGAATTGTCAGAATCGGTTTTCCAACGTCTGTTCAGAGTATGCTGTTTACCGGAATATCGATGATCATTGCACGTCTGGTCGCGGGATATGGAGATGCGGCGGTGGCTGTCCAGAAAGTTGGTTCACAGATAGAATCAATTTCGTGGATGACAGCGGATGGTTTTGCAGCAGCGGTGAATTCATTTACATCGCAGAACCATGGTGCAGGTAAGAAGAGACGGATCTATCAGGGATATGTCAGCGCATTAAAAGTAGTATTTGTATGGGGGATTTTCTGTACGCTATTATTAATATGCTGTCCGGCTCCGGTATTCCGGATTTTTATTACAGAAAAAGATGTAATTCCGCTTGGAGTGGATTATCTTCGGATCCTTGGTGTATCGCAGCTTTTTATGAGTCTTGAGATTACGACGGCAGGTGCATTTTCGGGGTATGGAAAGACCGTGCCGCCATCTGTGATCAGTATTGTATTTACGGCGCTCAGGATTCCGCTTGCGCTGATACTGGTTCATACAACACTTGCGCTGAACGGGATCTGGTGGAGTATTACGATTTCGAGTATTCTGAAAGGTGTGCTGCTGTTTGTATGGTTCTACATATTCATGCGGGGAGAGAAAATTATATATAACAGGAAATAACCTGCCAGCGGCAGGTCTTTCAGATAGGGAAGTATGCAAGAGGCACTGCCAGTGGCAGTGTCTTTTGTGTCTTTAAAGAACGAAATGTGGTATAATAGAACAGTAAGTGATCTGCCGGAGCATAGTTTATGGCAGACACAGAAAGGATGGATGAGTAATGTGGGCTTACAATAGTATTTTTTATCAGATTTATCCAATCGGATTCTGTGGGGCACCGGTGCACAATGACGGCGTGTGTGTTCCTCGCATCCGCAAACTTATGGACTGGTCTGAGTATCTTCAGACATTAGGAGTAGATTCAATTCTGTTAAATCCGATCTTTGAATCGGACAATCATGGATATGATACAAGAGATTTTAAGAAGATCGACTGCAGACTCGGTACAAATGAAGATTTTAAAGAGGTCTGTGAAGATCTGCATAAACATAATGTAAAGATTGTGCTGGACGGTGTATTCAATCATGTCGGACGAGGCTTCTGGCATTTAAGGATGTGCAGGAGAAGAAATGGGATTCCCCATACAAGGACTGGTTCCACATCAGTTTTGACGGAAACAGCTGTTACGATGACGGTTTCTGGTATGAAGGATGGGAAGGTCATTTTGAACTGGTCAAATTAAATCTTCAGAATCCGGCAGTCGTTGATTACCTGATGGAATGTGTAAAATACTGGATCGATGAATTCGATATCGATGGTCTGCGTCTGGATGTAGCGTACAGTCTGGATCATAATTTTATGAGACGGCTCCGCTCTTATACACAGGAATTAAAACCGGACTTTGCGCTGATCGGGGAAGTATTATTCGGAGATTATAATATCATTGTCAATGATGAGATGCTTCACAGTTGTACGAACTATGAGTGTTACAAGGGATTATATTCCAGCTTTAATTGCATGAATATGTTCGAGATCGCACATTCCCTGCATCGTCAGTTCGGAAGCGACCAGTGGTGTATTTACAGAGGGAAGCATCTGATGACATTCGTGGATAATCATGATGTTACCAGACTGGCAAGTATCCTGACCAATAAAAAGCATATTCCACTGGTATACGGGCTGCTCATGGGTATGCCGGGAATTCCGTGCCTGTATTATGGAAGTGAATGGGCAGAGCCGGGCGAGAAAGCACCGGATAATGATTATGCGCTTCGTCCTTGTTTTGAAGAGCCGAAGCCAAATGAGCTGACAGAGTTTATTAAGAAACTGATTCGTGTACGCCAGGAAAGTGATGCACTTTGCAATGGTGCTTATAAGAATGTAGTGATCCAGAATCATCAGCTGGTATTCGAGCGCTGCTCAGAGAAAGAACGAGTGATCGTTGCAATCAATGCTGCGGATTATCCATACACTGCCAATGCAGGAGAACTGAATGGAACGGCAGCAGATCTGCTGACCGGGGAAACGGTTACGATGAATGGTCAGCTTGAACTGAAACCATATAGTGTACAGTATTTAAAATTTTAGTATGAAAAATGTACGGGAAGATTCTCGGGAAAAGTACATTTGATCAACGAAAATAAGTAAAAATATAAGGAAAATATGTCAAAAAACAGTTGACACACACGGTACAGTATAATATAATAAGCAAGTATGACAAAAGGAGAAACAGTAAGAGGCCAAAGCCCCGGAATCTTGCTGATTCTGATATATTATCATGAAAATGTTAATGATTCACAGGAGGTAAACCACAATGAAAACTTATATGGCTAATCCAGATAAGATTGAAAGAAAATGGTATGTAGTTGACGCTTCGGAATATACATTAGGACGTTTAGCATCAGAAGTTGCTAAGGTTTTAAAGAGGAAAGAACAAACCGGAGTTTACACCACACGTTGATACAGGCGATTATGTAATCGTTGTTAATGCAGAAAAGATTAAT
>ENA-OQHY01000173-OQHY01000173.1-human-gut-metagenome-genome-assembly--contig:-NODE-173-length-36770-cov-5.403269_pt1 | contig 36770 bp, 41 predicted proteins | sample MGYA00242570_ERZ504733 | MGnify/ENA primary metagenome ERZ504733 (study PRJEB26092, sample SAMD00036219) | human gut metagenome | host: Homo sapiens | study: EMG produced TPA metagenomics assembly of... | reverse complement strand
ATATAATATATAATAATGTATAGACCGTTGTGTATTTGTTCGCTTATTCATTCTTGTTGATATTGTAGTATATTTGTTGAGTGATTTTTATGTAAAACAAAAAAGTGAAATGTTCGTTTGAACATTTCACTTTCGTTTGAGGTACCTAGCAGAGTCGAACTGCTCTACACGGTTTTGCAGACCGTTACCTAACCGATCGGCCAAGGTACCAAATGCTCATTGCTTATTTGCGAGTGCAAAGGTAGGCATTATTATTGTAACCACCAAATGTTTTTGTTTCTTTTTTCTTATTTATCTTATTTTTTCCACGTTTTCTTGTGTTTCTTCTTTCGTGTGTTTTATGTTTAAGTATCCTTTTTCCTATAATTACTGCATTGTTCGGCGTGGAAAGTAGTGTTTTGCTTTTTGTTAAGTTTGTGGTTTTTTATCATTTGCTCTTTCAGTGCACAGCCCTTGCAGCCATAACATCCGCTTTCTGCTTCGCTAATGGCTTTATATGTTCTGTAGGCGATGTAGCTTATGGAGATAATAATTATGAGTATAACAGCGATGAGTTGTAACATATATGGTGTGATAAAGTTAATAGTTAGTCAAATCGTGAAAAACTCGTAAGTTATAGCTTGATAGTGAGAATCGGTACGTACATCTGCGATGAGTATCGCGGATGTACGTATCGATTGTTCGCCTTAGTTTAATAAGCGAAGAGAGGGTAGTCCTTCATTGTCTCGTTCACCTTGGCGCGAACACGAGCGATTACCTCTTCGTTTTCTGGGTCGTTCAGTACTTCTTCTATGAGTCAGCAATCAGCACCATGAGGTCTTCCTTAGCACCACGTGTTGTGATGGCAGGAGTTCCGAGACGTATGCCCGATGTCTGGAATGCGCTACGTGTGTCATATGGCACCATGTTCTTGTTGACGGTGATGTCTGCAGCAACGAGAGCGTTTTCTGCCACCTTACCGGTGAGGTCGGGATACTTAGAACGGAGGTCGACAAGCATAGAATGATTGTCTGTGCCACCGCTCACGATAGTGAAGCCACGTTTGATGAGTTCGTCAGCAAGCACGCTTGCGTTCTTCTTCACCTGTTTTGCCCACTCCTTGAACTCTGGCTGCAGAGCCTCGCCGAAAGCCACAGCCTTGGCAGCGATGACATGCTCCAACGGACCGCCCTGCTGTCCAGGGAATACTGCAGAGTTGAGCAGCTGGCTCATCATCTTTGTTACGCCCTTTGGTGTCTTCAAGCCCCATGGATTCTCGAAGTCCTTGCCCATAAGGATAATGCCGCCACGCGGACCGCGTAGAGTCTTGTGAGTGGTAGAGGTTACGATGTGAGCGTACTTCACAGGGTTGTCGAGCAAGCCGGCTGCGATAAGGCCTGCAGGGTGAGCCATATCAATCATAAGCAGTGCGCCAACCTTATCGGCAATCTCGCGCATACGCTTGTAGTCCCACTCGCGGCTATATGCCGAACCACCACCGATGATGAGCTTCGGTTTGTGCTCCAGAGCGAGCTGCTCCATCTGGTCGTAGTTCACGCGGCCAGTCTCCTGGTCGAGGTCGTAGCCGATGGCGTGGTAGAGTATGCCTGATGTGTTCACTGCTGAACCGTGTGAGAGGTGTCCGCCGTGTGCGAGGTTTAGACCGAGGAATGTATCGCCAGGCTTCAGTACGGCAAGCAGCACAGCGGCGTTAGCTGCGCACCAGAGTGCGGCTGTACGTTGGCATATTCAGCATCGAAGAGTTCCTTCACGCGTTCGATAGCCAATGTCTCCACTTCGTCCACTACCTGGCAGCCGCCGTAGTAGCGTTTGCAGGATAGCCCTCGGCATATTTGTTCGTGAGATAAGAACCCATTGCTCCATTACCTCGTCGCTGACAAAGTTTTCAGAAGCTATAAGTTCTATACCCTTCAGCTGGCGCTGATGTTCTTTCTCAATGAGGTCGAAAATCACTTGATCTCTTTTCATAGTTAATAGAATTTTAATTATAGTAATGATTATACGAGTTCAACTTTCTCGATGAACTGTTCCTTGTCGCAGTAGTGGCATTTTAGGATGCCCTTTTCTTTGTTCACAACGTGGAATACGGTGTTCATCGGTTCGTTGTTGGTGATGCACTTCGGGTTGTTGCACTTCACGATGCCACGCAACTCATCGGGAGTCTTCACCGTCTTCTTCTCCACAACCTCGTAGTCGTGAATGATGTTGAGCACCACGTTCTGTGCTACAACCGAGAGTCGCGAAATCTCCTCGTCGGTGAAGAACTTGTCCGACACTTTGATGATACCCTTGCGTTCAATCTTGTTCGACGGATAGTTGTAGCCGATGGTTACTGGTGTTTCAAGGGTCTCTAATTGTAGTAAATTTACTACCTGATATGTCTTCTCTGCTGGTATATGGTCGATGACAGTGCCGTTCTTGATAGCAGCCACTTGTCTTTCTGTCTTGTTGCTCATGTCGTATTGTTTATTAATTGCTAAATAATTGTCTTGTCGTTGCGCACCTCGTCGAGTGTGATGCCGAGCACGTAGCAGAATATCGCCTCGCGGGCGAACAGGCCGTTGCCTGCCTGTTGAATGTAGTAAGCGTGTGAACTCTCATCTACGTCGTATGCTATCTCGTTGACACGTGGCAGTGGGTGTAGAATTTTCATGTTGTCCTTTGCTTTGCAGAGCATCTGGCGCTTCAGGATGTACACGTTCTTCACACGTTCGTACTCCATGAGGTCGGAGAAGCGTTCTTTCTGCACGCGTGTCATGTAGAGGATGTCGGCATCTGCAATCACGTCTTCGTTGAAGTCGGTGTGCTCTTCGAAGCGGATACCGTGTTCGCGACAATAGATTTTGTACTCCTCAGGCATTGCCAATTCCTTTGGTGCCACGAAATGGAATGTAGGATTGAAGTGGCGCATGGCAGTGATGAGCGAGTGCACGGTGCGTCCGTACTTCAAGTCGCCAACGAGATAGATATTAAGGTTTTCGAGAGTGCCTTGTGTTTTGTAGATGGAATAAAGATCGAGGAGACACTGTGACGGGTGCATGTGTGCACCATCGCCTGCATTGACAATAGGAACCGGAGCAACTTCGCTGGCGTATTGCGCTGCGCCTTCAACGTAGTGGCGCATCACGATGACATCGGCATAGTTGGAAACCATAAGTATAGTGTCCTTAAGTGTTTCGCCTTTTGTTACGCTTGATGCCTTGGCATCCGAGAAACCGATGACGCGCGCGCCGAGACGGTTTGCTGCGGTTTCAAAACTCAATCGCGTGCGGGTTGAAGGCTCGAAGAATAGCGTTGCCACCACCTTACCTTTCAGCAGTTCGCGGTTAGGGTGATTCTCAAACTCCTTTGCCATTTCGAGCAAATACATTAGCTTTTCCTTCGGCAGGTCGGCTATTGTTACAAAATCGTGTCTCATTATTATTTAGAATTAATGGTTGTCTACAATTTGTCTGCTAAGGTAGTTATAATTTTTCAGATATGGCGTAAATGAAAACTATTATTTATGCTTTTCTCACTTTTTTGCCTTACCTTTGCAAAATATAAGAGATATTACTAATATAATTCAGTCCTATTACTAATATAATAAGGAATACATTACTAAAAATATGAGAAAAGTATTCGTACGCTCACTATGGACGTTGCTTGCCATCGTCATTCTCGGTTCGGCTGTTGCGTTCACGGCTATATGGAACGGTTTTATCGGATATATGCCGCCAGTTGAGGACTTGCAGAACCCGATCAATCGCTTCGCAACACAGATCTATAGTGCTGACGGAAAGGTCATCGGCACGTGGAACTTCAATCGCGAGAACCGTGTCTGCGTTTCATACAACGACATCTCGCCATACCTGGTGCAGGCGCTTGTGGCTACAGAGGATGTTCGTTTCTACGACCACTCGGGCGTAGACTTCATTGCTTTGGGCAGAGCCATCGTCAAGCGCGGTCTGTTCGGTCAGGCTTCTGCCGGTGGCGGTTCTACCATCACGCAGCAGCTTGCCAAGCAGCTCTATTCCGAAACCGCCAAGAGCACCATGCAGCGTGCGCTACAGAAACCGATAGAGTGGGTTATCGCTGTGAAGCTCGAGCGCAACTACACCAAAGAGGAGATTATAGCTCTGTATCTCAACTATTTTGACTTCCTGCATAACGCTGTAGGTATAAAGACTGCGGCCAATACCTATTTTAATAAGGAGCCTCGCGACCTCAATATTGAGGAGGCTGCTACGCTCATCGGCTTGTGCAAGAACCCGTCGCTGTTCAACCCCGTGCGCTATCCCGACCGTTGTCGTGAGCGTCGCAACGTGGTGCTCGACCAGATGCGCAAGGCGGGCTATATCAGCGATGCCGAGTATGCGCAGCACGTCGAGTCGCCGCTCACACTCGATTTCCACCGCACCGACCACAAAGATGGTGTAGCGCCTTACTTGCGCGAGTTCCTGCGTGTGTACATGTCTGCCGAGCGTCCACAACTGTCTAACTATCCGTCGTGGAACCGCCGTCAGTTTGTCATCGACTCAATTGCATGGGTGAACGATCCGCTCTACGATGGTGCAACAAAAATCGCAAGAAGGACGGCTCGCCGTACAATCTCAATGCCGACGGTTGAAGGTGTACACCACTATCGACTCGCGTATGCAACGCTATGCCGAAGAGGCTGTTTATGCTCACGTGGCTCGCTACTTGCAGCCGGAGTTCTTCAAGGAGCAGAAGGGCAAACCGAACGCTCCGTTCACCTCTGCACTGACACAGAAACAGGTTAACCAGATTATGGAACGTGCTGTGCTTCAGAGCGAACGCTATAGAGCACTGAAAGCTGCGGGCGCAAGCAATGAAGAAATTCACCGCTCGTTCCATACGCCTACAGAGATGACTCTTTTCACCTATCATGGCGATATCGACACCATGATGGCACCTATAGACAGCATACGCTATGTGAAGTCGTATCTGCGTGCTGGCTTTATGAGTATGGATCCGAAGACGGGAGCGGTGAAGGCATACGTAGGCGGACTCGACTACACACATTTTATGTACGATATGGTTACGGGCGGTCGTCGCCAGGTGGGTTCTACAATAAAGCCGTTCCTCTATGCGCTTGCCATGGAGAATGGTTTCACCCCATGTTCTATGGCTCCTAATGTGCAGCAGACCTACACCGTGGGCAATCAGACGTGGACTCCGCGCAACACCAACCGTAAACGCTACGGCGAGATGGTTACGCTGAAGTGGGGATTGGCGCAGTCGAACAACTGGATCTCGGCTTATCTTATGAGCAAGCTCAACCCACAGCAGTTCGTCACCAAGCTGCACGAGTTTGGTATCGACAACCCCGAGATAGTGCCTCGATGGCACTCTGTCTCGGTCCGTGCGAGGTGTCTGTGGCTGAGATGGTTAGTGCCTACACCACGTTTGTCAATAAAGGCATTCGTTCTGCTCCGATGTTCGTGAGTCGAATAGAGGATAACGAGGGCAATGTCATCACCGACTTCCAACCGCGTATGAACGAGGTGATAAACGCAGAGAGTGCCGACCGTATGCTCGTGCTTCTGAAGGGCGTTGTCGATGGCGGTACGGCTGGCAGATTGCGCTACAGATATAACTTTACAGGCGAGATTGGTGCTAAGACTGGTACCACCAACCGCAATGCCGATGCTTGGTTCATGGGCTTCACACCGCAACTCGTCAGCGGTTGCTGGTAGGTGGTGAGGATCGCGACATCCATTTCGACACCATGCGCATGGGACAGGGCGCAACAATGGCTCTGCCCATCTGGGCAAACTTTATGAAGAAGGTGTATGCCGACCCCTCATTGCCTTACGACGAAACGGCGAAATTCGATCTGCCACCAGGCTACGACGGCTGTTCGGACGGCGAGACCTCATCCGATGACCCCGGCGATGGGGCTCTTGACATAGAAGAGGTGTTTGAATAATAATAGGGTGCTGTCGATTGCACATGCAAGAATAGCACCCCTTTTAAATTATAGTATTATGAAATATTTTGTAGCAAATTTCAAGATAGAATGTGAGGCAGAGCTGATGCAGCCCGCTCGTGAGTTGTTGTCAGCAGCCGCCTGTGAGGCTGGTTTCGAGGCGTTTGAGGATATTGACGACGGATTGTTAGGTTATGTACAGCGCCCGATGTATGACAAGGAGGCACTCGATGCAGCCATTGCCGACTATATGCCGGAGGGTGCAGCGGTGAGTTACGCTGTGGAGGAAGTGCCCGACCAGAACTGGAATCAGGCTGGGAGGACGAGGGCTTCGAGCCTATTGGCGTAAGCGACAACCTCGTGATCTACGATGCCAAGCACACCGACCGCGAGATGTTCGCTGGCGACGACGGCGTGATGCGCATCTTTATTGAGGCACGCAACGCCTTCGGAACGGGTACGCACCAGACAACACGCATGATTCTGCGCCGACTGCTCGCAATGGACGTGCAGGGTAAGAGCGTGCTCGACTGCGGATGTGGCACCGGAATACTCGGCATCACTGCCTCACGTCTTGGTGCCAACCCCGTGCTCGGTTACGATATCGACGAGTGGAGTGCCGACAATGCGCAACACAACGCAGCATTGAACGGGGTGGAGAATATGAGCGTTATGCTCGGCGATGCGTCGGTTCTTAATAACGTAGCGGAATGCTTCGATGTGGTCATTGCAAATATCAACCGCAATATACTCATTGCTGACATGCCGGCGTTTCGTGCACACATGAAGCAAGGTGCACGCCTCATCCTCAGCGGATTTTACGAGGCTGACGTGCCGATGATAGAAGCGGCTGCTAAGGAGCACGGACTCTCGCTCTGCGACGTTGTTACGGACGAAGAGTGGGCTTGCGCGTTGTTCAAGTAAAATTATTATTGCTGTCCGGTAAAACTTTTGCAAGTGTAACATCTTTAATAATATAATGAAAAGACTACAATCATATATACTATTTATATTGTTGCTGTTGGCAACAGTTCTTCCGGCACACGGGCATATTTCCAGAAATATGTTCATGATTTCCAACCTCAATACAGATAATGGACTGTTCCAGAAATATGTTCATGATTTCCAACCTCAATACAGATAATGGACTGTTCCAGAAATATGTTCATGATTTCCAACCTCAATACAGATAATGGACTGTCCAGTTCTCGTGTCTATTCTATTGTTGAGGCAGAGGATGGTGCTATGTGGATAAGTACTAAACGATGGGTTGACCGATACAACGGGCAATTGGTTTCTAATTACACATTGGCAACAGAAATGCAGTATAGTGATGCCAGTGGCAGAAATATCAAATTGACCCAAGATCATTATCGGCAGATATATGCTTACGACAACAAGGGAAAAGTATATATATATAATAAGGTGAAAGATACGTTCGTCTTGAGATGTAATCTTCTGAATATTCTTGGCGGAAGCATTGTATTGAACGAATTGTTGGTAGATGAAAAGGGCAACTTCTGGTTGGCTATGGATAAAGGTCTTTACTGCTTGTCAGCTTCTGCTGACGGGAAGGAAATCGTTCGCAAGAAAGCTAAAGGTAGATTTATATTAAAAGATACCTATATTAATCATATCCAGTTTGTTGGTCAGAGACTCTTGATAGGAACTTCCAAAGATGTATATTGCTATTCGGTAGCTACACAGAAAATAGCAAAAAAAATAAGCGGTAGCTCTGTGGTTTCTTCTTATCATGATGTAGAGGGGCATCATATTTGGTTGGGTACTTTTCATGAAGGAGTGAAGGTGCTGACTTCGTCACTCAAAAAATACGTATTTTATAACTGATTGATAAACAATATTTTGTATCTTTGCGTACCCTTGTTTTGGGGTACGCAAAAGGTTTTTTAACTATGTTTATCAAAAAAAAGAAGAATCGCTCCGGAACAACAAGTATTGTAGTTGCGGAAAAGACAAAAGGCAATTATAAAGAGTTGGTTACCATAGGTATTGCCAAAGATGCTAACGATATTGATAGTCTAGTAAATGATGGACGTGAATGGATTTCCAAGGAAGAATCCCGACGCCATCCACAACTCGATTTGTATGGTGAGGAGCGTGAGGCGTGTGACCGTGAGCGAGAAGAAGTACGTCGTGTATTGTCACAGGTGAGTAATATACTTCTCAATGGTTGCGACTTGATATTGGACCGCACGTTTGACCGGATTGGTTTCAATCGTATTGACGATGAAGTGTTCCGCAAGCTTGTAAAGGCCCGTTTGGCATATCCAACGAGCAAGGCTGCTACGGTGGAATATCTGAAAAACCACTTTGACGAAGATGTGGATCTCTCAAAAATCTATCGCTATCTTGACAAGCTTAGCGACCATCAGCACGAAGTCGTACAGGACATCAGCGTGCGCCATACAGCAAAACTGTTCGGTGGAAATATCGGTGTGCTGTTCTATGATGTCACCACACTTTACTTTGAAGCGGATTATGAGGACGACTTGCGCAAGACAGGCTTTTCTAAAGAGGGACGACACAGTAATCCTCAGATCATACTCGGCCTGCTTGTAAGTTTGGGTGGCTATCCGCTTGCCTATTGCATCCATGAGGGCAACAAATATGAAGGCCACACGATGCTGCCGGCGATAAACGAGTTTGTAAGCAAATACGGTTTGAAAACTTCGTTGTGGTGGCTGACTCCGGTCTTATAAACAATGCAAATATAGCGGAACTTGAGGCGCACGGCTACAAGTATATAATAGGTGCGAATATAAAGAATGAAAGTTAGGAAGTCAAGAACTGGATATTGGAACAGCCCAAGCAAGACTGCCATATGGTTGAATATGACAAAGGAAGTGCCCGTCGGCTCTTGGTCGGCTATGCAGACGACCGTGCTAAGAAAGATGCCTATAACCGAGAGAAGGGAATACGCAGGTTGGAAAAGGCTTACAAGCATGGCGCGCTTACGAAAGGCAACATCAACAAGAGAGGTTACATATGCATTTGCTTTGTGGCTTTGAAAATCTACAAGGAACAGGAGCGTATGCTGAAAGTCTCAGAGATTAAGATGAGCGTAGACAAGGTGCTTGCATTGGCAAAGACAATCACAATCATACAAATTAAGCTACCTCTGAACAAGGAGGTTTATACCCAAACAATGTTGATGGCAAGGCATCAGAAAATCGCCAAACTCTTTGATGAAGATTTTGGGGTACGCAATGACGAAGTCAGGTGGTAAGTTCTTGCGTTTAATAATTTTTCTATTCTGCGGTAAACTGTTGTCCTTTATATTCTTCTTTAAACTCCGTAACCGTCTGTCCAGTTTGTTTTTTGAAGAAACGCATTAAATGTCCAGGCTCCGAGAAATTGAATTCGTATGCCAATTCACTGGTAGTTTTGTCAGTGAATAATATTTCATTCTTGATTTCTGCAAGCAGACGTTGTTTCAGCAGATGTACGGCCGTTTGCCCATATTGTGCCTGTACAGAAGCATTCAATGTGATGCGGCTGATGTTCAGCATGGCTACATAGTCGGCCACTTGCTGGTATTGGCGAATATGTTTCTCTAAGAGTTGTTTGAACTCAAAGGCATGGTGGTTCTTGGGGGCATCAAAAGGCAGATGGTATTGAGCAGAATACCTACGATTAAGGGTCATGAGCAGATAATGAAGCAAGGATACGATGATGTGATAGCTGTCGGCAAGAGGATGGTTGAGTTCTTCTTTTATCCGCACAAGCAAACGCTCGTATTCTTGTTGTTCCATAGCAGTAGCCGACAGATAGGGTGGAAAATCTGTTTGATAGCAATAAAGCAAACGATAAGTAAAGAAAGGATCGGCAAGATAGGTTGAAAGAAAATCATCACGGAAAATAAGGAAACGATAATCCGTTTGGCTTTCATCAATATGCCACTCCTGATGGATGTGCGGCGAAAGTATCAGTACCGTATTGTCTTTCAACACGATATGTTGAAAGCCATAACGCAGCCACCCGGATGCTTTCCTGAAGAAAAACAACTCGAAGAAGTTGGTTTTGAAAGACGGATACTCCATCAATACGCCCCGCAAACGCTCGTGCGTATCGGTATTGATGTTGAAATCTACACCACATTCTGTTTTGCTGAAAGGAACTTGTGTAAGTTCTTGGGGATGACTCTCTAATTTCATGCAACAAAAGTACGAATAATTAATGGTTTATCAAAATGGTAGAGCACATATTATTAATGGTAGAATGTTTCTTTGTTTTATGCACTACCTTTGCACTCGTAATCAAAACAAATAACATTATGAAAGAAATTAAAATTGCAGAAAAAGGTGAGAACTTCACCACGGTGAACGTAGGTAAGTTGAATGAAATTAAGGACTATGAGTTGGCTATGGGCAATTTCTCTATCCCGGGAAAGATGTTTGCTGGACATGCACTACAAGCAACAGGCGCAGAATTGTCTTTCCAAAGTCTTGCAGCTGGGCAGGATTATGGCACACGCCATACCCATAAAACCCACGAAGAGCTTTATTTCATTCTTAAAGGTGAAGGCATTTTCGATGTAGACGGCAAACGATTTCCCGTTTCAGAAGGAAGCATCGTGAGAATTGCGCCCAATGGCAAACGTGCTTTCAAAAACACAGGCAGCAGCGAAATGCTCGTGCTTTGCGTACAATATAAGGCAAATTCGTTCTCTGATGATGATGAACCTCTGAAGGATGCTATTATGTTGGAGGCCAATGTTAAACTTTAATAAACAATGAATATCCAGCAAGTAAGAAACGCAACGATAATCGTTGAATATGGGGGAAAGAAAATTCTGATCGACCCCATGTTGGGAAAGAAAGGCTGCATGCTCCTTTCCCCTTTAGTAGAAATCAACACCTGCGCAACCCACTTCATGAACTACCTTTTCCTGTAGAAGAGATGTTAAAAGGTGTGGATGCTGTATTGCTTACCCATCTACACGATGACCATATCGATGAGGCGGCCTATGAAATGATACCTAAAGATATGCGATTTTTTGTGCAAGACGAAAACAATCGACAGGTGGTGATGTCGCATGGATTAATCATGTGGAAGTTGTCGGCGACAATACAAGGGTTGGGGAAGTGAACATACAAAAGGCCGAAAGCCAGCATGGTAATTTCATCATGAAGTATCCTGCTGGACATACATCGGGTTATGTATTCACTCATCCACAAGAAAAGACGCTCTATCACGCCGGAGATACCATTTGGTATGCTGGTGTAAAGCGCAATTTGAAGCGTTTTCGCCCCAAGGTTATCACCCTTAATGCAGGTGGCAATGGCTTTCGCTTGGGTGGACGCGTTATTATGAACGATGAAGATGTGGTAAAAGTTGCTGCAGCTGCACCTGATGCAAAGTTATTTGTGACGCATCTTGAAGGCGTAAACCATAATAGCGTGACGCGTGAAATGGTGAGAAAGCGTGCGGAAGTGGCAGGAATTTTAAACCGCGTCTTTATTCCTGAAGACGGTGAAACGGTAGAGGATTTATAAAGAATAAAGGAAGAAATATGGTAAAAACACTCATTGGAACGAAAGAGGTGCGTGGCATCATGACCAAGTCCAACCTCCCTGTTGGTGGCTATTCGGTGAATCCATACGTGGGTTGCACCCATGCTTGCAAGTATTGTTACGCCTCATTCATGAAACGCTTCACAGGACATAAAGAAGAATGGGGCACTTTCTTAGACGTGAAACATTGGCCTGCAATCGAGAATCCGAAGAAATATGCCGGACAACGGGTGGTTATTGGATCAGTGACCGATGGGTATAATCCTGAAGAAGCAACGTTCCGCCGGACACGTAAACTGCTTGAAGAGCTCAAAGACAGCGATGCAGAAATACTCATTTGTACCAAGAGCGACCTCGTGTTGCGCGACCTTGACCTGCTCCGGCAAATGAAGAAAGTCACCGTATCGTGGTCAGTCAACACGCTTGATGAGACATTTCGTGCCGACATGGACAAGGCCGTGAGCATAGAGCGGCGTATCGCAGCCATGCGAAAGGTCTACGAGGCGGGCATCCGAACCATTTGTTTTGTGTCGCCCATCTTCCCTGGCATCACCAATTTCAAAGCTATTTTTCATAAAGTGAAAGATATTTGCGACCTCTTTTGGCTTGAGAACCTTAATCTGCGGGGTGGTTTTAAGGCCAACATTATGGGTTATATCAAATCATACTATCCCCATTTGTTCCCACTTTATGAAGAAATCTATTTGCATAAAGACCGGACATATTGGAAGCAATTGGAGCAAGAGGCCGCGAAAATGGCGCAGGAGGCTCAATGTAAGTATGTGGATAATGAATTGCCTTACGAACGAAGTCCCAAAGGACATCCCTCGATAGTGAATTATCTCTATCACGAAGAAATCAGAGGGTCAGGAAATACGGGTAAAAGGAATGTTATGCAATAAAACAGATGCGTATCTCTACTGTTGATAGACTACTTGGAGAATATACTTATAAGGCTTTCGGTATACTTGAAGGCCTCAAAAGCATATCAATTGATACTGCCACTTCCAGATAGGAATATCTGCTCCATCACAGATGCAGGACGTTGTAACGTGTAATTTTATATATATGATTAAAGCATTGTTATTGATGGTCTGATACCAAACAGCAATAAATAATTATTATAAACGTAGCGGAGGTCTCCGGCCTCCGCTATGTTTTCTAATCCTGGTTTCCGATTGTGAGTTTCTTCAGCGCATAGAACGAACCGTTGAAGATGTTGAAGTCGACGTAGCCCTTAATGCCTGGTAGTTGTCCTACATCGGTGTGTTGCCAGAAGTGCCACGTGCCTTGTATTCCACCTTGTCTACATAGTAATGCGCTATCCAGTAGGGATAGTCGTCGAATACGGGCGCATTAAGGTAGCTCTCCTTAAATTTATAATAGGTATATATGATAGGCTTCACGTGGTATTTATCCTCTACGATGTGCAGCCATGTAAGAATGTCGCGCTGAAAATCCTCCACGTTGCGGTCCTGCGGTTTGTGCTCCACGTCGAGCACGGGCGGAAGGTCGCCATCCTCCAGACGCACTTGCTTTAGGAAGAAATAAGCCTGGTCGCGTGCCGACGATTTGTTGCTCCAGAAGTGGTAGGCTCCGCGTATAAGTCCGTGCTCACGAGCCTGGCGGAAGTTCTCCTTAAACCTGTTGTCGGTGCGCGACGAACCTTCTGTCGACTTAATCATCACGAAGCGCAGCGGATAGCCTTCGATATTGCTGTCGCGCAGCTTGTCCCAATCGATCTTGCCTTGATAGTGCGAGATGTCTATGCCGTGTATCTCGTAGCCGGCAGGGTAGTTGGTATCGCCGAAGAGCGCACGCCAGCGAAATCCGGTAGGACTGACGAAGTAGGTGTAGAAAGCCCAAACATATACGCATATCAGCACAGCCGAACTTGTCCACCATACGGCACGCGGATGGCGTGAGAGTAGGGCGGAGAGGCTTGAGCAGCGCTTTTGTTTGGTTGTTGAGCGTCGTTTGCGAGGTTTGTATGTGCGTTTGTTTGCTTCCATATTGTTGTTTCTGTCACCATTTGCGTCCGCTGTCCAATCGGATTGCGTTCGCCATCTGATCGGGTTGCGTCCGCCGTCTGATCGGATTGCGTTCGGAGTCCAATCGGATTGCGTTCGGTGTCCGATGATAATCTCTTTATATAAGGACGCTTAAAGTCCTGCTTTTACATAAAAAAGAAGAGCAGAATGACGGTTGTCACTCTGCTCTTGCTGTATAAAGTCTTTTGTTTTGAACAAGCAGAGTTTTTACTTAGCCTGCTCAAGCTTCAGAGTCTTAGTTGTCTGGTCGCATACCTCTGTTGGTCCCCAGTACTGGATTGGACCAGGATATACGTAGCATGTGTTCTTAGCCCACTCCTCGCGATGAGCGGCGAAGAACTTGAACGGAGCACCATCGAGCTCAACAAGAGCCTTGCGGATAACAGGCTTGTTAGCACCGTTGCGACGCTCGATGTTCATCATCATTGTGATAGGCACACCACCTGCGATCCACTGCTCTGCAGGCGCTGTTGTGTTCTGGATGATTGACATGTAGCCAGTCTTGCCGTTGCCGATGAGGCGTGATGCATTGAAACCGAGTGAGTAGCAGTAGTCAGCGTCGTAGTTAGACGGAGCAGCGCAACGTCCCTCGTAGCCGAAGAAGTGGTGCTGTGCAGAGAACTTGCCGCAGAACTTGCCCTCAGCCTTCCATGCATCGAGCTTGGTGGCTACCATGCGAGAGAGAAGCTTCTCTGTCTCGATGAGCGATACCTGAACGTTGCCGTGCGGGTCGCGGTCGAGGCAGAGCTGGCGTGCAACGTCAGCAGGGAGAGACTCGAGAACAGCGAGGTTCTCCTTAGCGATAGAACTCTTAACGAATGCAATCTGCTCCTCAGCATTAGCGAACTCGCGTGACTCGCCTGTTGCAGGTCGGTGAGCACCTCGTTGAGCTCAGCGATGAGCTTTTTGATAGCCGGGATGAACTCGATGAGACCCTCAGGGATGAGCACTGTACCGAAGTTGTTGCCGTCAGCAGCGCGGTCAGCAACAGCCTGAGCGATGTATGTTACAACGTCGTCGAGCGACATCTCCTTAGCCTCAACCTCCTCTGATACGAGGCAGATGTTAGGCTGTGTCTGCAATGCGCACTCAAGAGCGATGTGAGAAGCTGAACGGCCCATGAGCTTGATGAAGTGCCAGTACTTACGTGCAGAGTTGCAGTCGCGCTGGATGTTGCCGATAAGCTCAGAGTATGTCTTACAAGCTGTGTCGAAACCGAATGAAGTCTCAATCTGCTCGTTCTTCAAGTCGCCGTCGATAGTCTTCGGGCAGCCGATAACCTGAACACCGTACTTCTTTGCTGCGTAGTACTCAGCGAGCACACAAGCGTTAGTGTTAGAGTCGTCACCACCGATGATTACGAGAGCCTTGATGCCAAGCTCGCGAAGAATCTCAATACCCTTCTCGAACTGCTCTTCCTTCTCGAGCTTTGTACGACCCGAACCGATGATGTCGAAACCACCAGTGTTGCGATACTGATCCATGAGCTCTGATGTAATCTCGATGTACTTGTGGTCAACCAGACCGCCAGGACCGAGGATAAAACCATAGAGCTTGTTCTCTGGATTCAATGATTTAACACCGTCAAACAATCCTGAAATTACGTTGTGACCGCCAGGAGCCTGACCGCCAGAAAGAATAACGCCTACGTTGAATGCAGGAAGCTCAGTCTTCTCGCCAGCCTCGAAAGTGATAACCGGCATTCCGTATGTGTTGGGGAACAACGCCTTGATCTCTTCCTGGTTACCTACTGACTGTGTTGCCTCACCCTCTACGGCCTTAACCGGACCCTGGAGAGCCTTAGGCAATTTGGGCTGATAAGCAGCTCTTGCAATCTGCAATGCACTAATTTCCATGTGATTTTAAATATTAAAATATGTAACGTATAAATAGATACTTTTTGCACTGCAAAAATACTCTTTTTCTGCGATATACTGAAAAAAAAGATAAGAAAACATACAATTAGAAGATTTTTAGCAATAAAACTTGTTGCGTATTAATATTTTTCTTATCTTTGGCATGTTAATTTAATCTTTTAATCAATAATCATTTTATTTGTTATGGCAAACAAACGAAACCTGAAACGCAATATCAATTATGTTTGTAGCGAACTTTTTTCGGAGGCAGTGGCTGCTTCAATGTACAGTTCAAAAGCAACAGAAGAGGACGTGAATGCATTGCTCGCTTCTATCCTTGTAATACATAATGACTATGTACGACGTGTGTCGCATCAAGAGCCAGGACTCTCGCCAAAACTGTTCTATAAAGACCTTGTGAACAACTTCAATAAGCAGGTGTCTGAGATTGTAGACCAGGTCGTAAATCTCGGCTAATCAGAATTTTCAAAACATAAACATACATAATACACAATGAGTTTTTTGCAACGCATTTGCAAGACATTGTTGTATAAACGCATGGGGTGGACCGCTCATATAGAAGTGGACCACCCCGAAAAGTATATACTCTGTCTTGCTCCACACACCAGTAACTGGGACTTTATCATCGGACTTCTCTACTCGCGTGCAGAGGGAATAAAGGCTAACTTCCTTATGAAGAAGGAGTGGTTCTTCTGGCCACTTGGTGTATGGTTCCGCCATCTTGGTGGCATCCCCGTCAATCGTTCGAAACATACAAGCATGACCGACGCTATGGCTGAGGCTGCGCGTCGTGCGCCAAACTTTAAGCTTTGTGTGACACCTGAGGGCACACGCTCACGTAACCCAAACTGGAAGAAGGGATTCTATTTCATCGCTTTAAAGCAGAACTGCCAATATTACTATATGGTCTTGACTTTGAGCGCAAACTGATAGAGTGTAAGCACATGATTGTGCCGACGGGAGATGTGGAAGCGGATATGAAGCGTATCAAGACTTATTTTAAGGACTTCAAGGGTAAGAACCCTGAACTGTTCACCGTCGGTGAACTTTAATTTATATGAAGAACAGGTTATTGTCGATTTTGGTATTTGCAGCAACCCTTGTGACGCTTCCTGCTTTAGCAGGGGAGCATAAGACATCGTCAAACGAGGGGCTGAATATTCGCCTTAAGAATTATGTGCTCGCCACACGAGCCAAGAATGTCGTCTACGCCGTACAGCCATATATGGAGTCGTACAGCGTAGAGACGCTCGTCGTGTGCTTACGCTCAACGTGAGTACAGGCTTCGCTACGCAAAACTTTACAGAGAAGAGTGTTGGCTACTATTATAAACGTCTTGCTAAGGCTTTGCCAAAACCTTACAATCGCTATAGGCTATGCATCAACACGGCAGGTATGCCGATAGAGATGCTTGTGCCAGGAGCGAAGTTACGCGACGGTAGTGCACCTGCAGGTGGGGGCGTATCGATTACTGTGATGCACCATGGGTGATGAACGAGTCGCAACCGCATTTCGTTTCGCACGGACTCTTCGACCGCCATATCGCCCTGTGGCAGTCGCACGGCATCTATTACGACCAGAAGAAAAATAAATGGAAGTGGCAGCGTCCGAACCTTTTCGGTACTAACGAAGACCTTTTCACACAGACTATCGTTGTGCCTTATCTCATTCCGATGCTCGAACGTGCAGGTGCTGTGGTGTACACACCGCGTGAGCGCGACTGGCAGCGCAATGAGGTGATAGTAGACAACGATGCTGAGAAAGGATACGTTGAGGATAATGGTCGCGAGAAATGGCGTACAACTGAGGAGCGTGGCTTTGCCTTCCATCGTGGCATGTATCGCGATGGCGAGAATCCGTTTGAGCAAGGCACAGCACGCATGGTGCGCACTACAAAGAAGAACAACGAGTCGTGGGCATCATATCAGCCTACCATTCCGCAGTCTGGTCGCTACGCCGTTTACGTTAGCTATCAGACCGTAGCCAAGAGCATAAGCGATGCGCAATATATAGTAGTGCATAAAGGTGAACGCACTTTGTTCCGCGTCAATCAGCAGATGGGTGGCAGTACGTGGGTGTACCTCGGAACGTTCGACTTTGATGCAGGCAATAGTGCTGCCAATCGGGTGATTGTCACCAACTCGTCGGCAGAGAAAGGCGTAGTTACTACCGATGCCGTGCGCTTTGGCGGCGGTATGGGTAACATACAGCGAGGAGGAGCAACAAGTGGTATGCCTCGTTGTTTGGAAGGTGCGCGATACAGTGCGCAATGGGCGGGTGCTCCTTATTCGGTATATGCAGGTAAGGGTGGTGCCGACGACTATATTGATGATATCAATACGCGCTCTAATATTGTAAACTGGCTTGCCGGAGGGTCGGTATATGTGCCTACACACGAAGGCAAGAAAGTGCCTTTCGAGCTTAGTCTTGCTGTGCATAGCGACGCAGGAGCCACGCATGTGAACGACTCGATAATCGGTTCGCTTGCTATCTGCACCACCAATTTCAACGACGGACGTCTTGCTGCTGGTGTGTCGCGACAGATCTCGCACGACTTTGCAGATATGCTTCTTACAGGGGTACAGCGCGACCTTACTGCTACCTATGGCAAGTGGACACGTCGCTACCTGTGGGATCGCAACTATAGTGAGACTCGTAAACCGGAAGTGCCGTCGGCTATCATTGAGACTCTGTCGCATCAGAACTTCGCCGATATGCGCCGCGCACTCGACCCTAACTTCCGCTTCACCCTTGCACGCTCGCTTTATAAGACCATTCTGCGTTACGTCAATGGTAATCATTCGCTTGCTTGCGTTGTGCAACCACTACCAGTGAGCAACTTCCGCATAGTGCGTACTGCAGACAACCAGCTGCAGCTCTCGTGGCTGCCAGTGACCGATCGTTTAGAGCCGAGCGCAGTGCCTACTACATATAATATATACATAGCCGAGGGCAAGAACGGGTTCGACAACGGACGTAGTGTGTCAAGCACATCGTTCACGTTCACTCCGAAGCCGAATGTAGTGTATCAGTTCCGCGTTACGGCAGTAAATCGTGGTGGCGAGAGCTTCCCGTCAACAACGCTTGCCGCCTGTGTAAGTGCTCAGGCAGGAGCACGCGATGTGCTTGTAGTGGATGGCTTTACACGCCTCGCCGGTCCGGCTGTGGTTGACGACGGCACACGCCAAGGGTTCGACCTCGACACCGATATGGGTGTATCGCTTGGTATTAATGCAGGTTTTGTGGGCAGACAGATTGATTTCGACCGCACGCGTGTGGGCAGTGAAGGTCCCGGCGCTTTAGGCTATTGTGAGGACGAACTCGCAGGCAAGTTCGTCATGGGTAAGCAGCAGAACGAGTCGGTGTGTCATGTGGCAGACATAGCTTTGTCTGGCGCATACAATGTAGTGTCGTCATCTGTCGAAGCGGTGGAGAACGGCTTTGTAAAACTTGAGAACTATCGTGTGGTCGACATCATGTTCGGACTGCAGAAGGACGATGGCTACTCGCTTGTGCGCTATAAGACCTTCTCAGCGTTGCTTCGCAAGGCTTTGGAGTCCTATGTGCGTGGCAACGGACGAGTGTTTGTGAGTGGCGCATACGTGGCGAGCGATATGCAGCTTGATGCTGAGCGCAGCTTCATGTCCAACTTGTTCAAGGTAGGCTTTGGCGGACAGAACACCAATATATCCACAAACCTGGTGGACGGACTCGGCATCAGCTTCGACATCATACGCCGTCCAAACGACCGCCATTATGCCGCGCAGTCGGTAGATGTAGTCAGTCCGCTTGCACCAGCGTTCTGCGCTATGCGCTACGCCGACGGCACCGATGCGGCTGTGGCTTACGACGGCATCGACCATAAGGCGTTCGTAATGGCTTCCCCGTAGAATGTATCAATAATGTGCGCTCACGCCAGCAGGTGATGAAGGCTGTTATGACATTTCTTGCCAAGTAATTTGGCTATTTCATACAAACAATATAACTTTGCATGTATATTTAAGAAAAAACTAAAACATATAATATAATGTATAGATCGAATACATGCGGAGAGCTTCGTCTCTCTGACTGCGGCAAGACCGTAACACTTGCCGGATGGTACAGCGCGCCCGCAAGATGGGTGGTATGACATTCGTCGACCTTCGCGACCGCTATGGTATCACACAGCTTGTCTTCAACGACTCTGACGACAGCGACCTTTGCGCACGTGCAAGCAAACTGGGACGCGAATACTGCGTGCAGGTGACTGGTGTAGTAAACGAGCGTGAGAGCAAGAACGCTAATCTGCCTACTGGCGATATCGAGATTATCGCCAAGGAACTGAATATCCTCTCGGAGAGTGCTACACCTCCGTTCACTATAGAGGACAATACTGACGGTGGCGACGATATCCGTATGAAATATCGCTACCTCGACTTGCGCCGTCCGACAGTGCGCAAGAATCTTGAGTTGCGTCACCGCATGACAATCCTTATCCGCAACTTCCTCGACTCGCAGAACTTCATCGAGGTAGAGACTCCTATCCTCATCGGTTCCACACCTGAGGGCGCACGCGACTTCGTTGTGCCTTCACGCATGAACCCTGGACAGTTCTACGCTCTTCCGCAGAGTCCGCAGACGCTAAAGCAGCTGCTCATGATCAGTGGCTTCGACCGCTACTTCCAGATTGCAAAATGTTTCCGCGACGAGGACTTGCGTGCTGACCGTCAGCCTGAGTTCACTCAGATTGACTGCGAGATGTCTTTCGTTGATCAGGATGATGTTATCAACCTCTTCGAGGATATGGCTCGCCATCTGTTCAAGGAAGTACGTGGCGTTGAGTTGCCGGCTAAGCTGCAGCAGATGACATGGCACGAGGCTATGCGCCGTTTCGGTAGCGATAAGCCCGACTTGCGTTTCGGCATGGAGTTCGTAGAGCTCATGGACGTATTGAAGGGCACAGGCACATTCTCTGTATTCAATGAGGCTGAGTATATTGGCGGTATCTGCGTACCTGGTTGCGCTGACTACACACGCAAGCAGCTTGATCAGATTACCGATTTCGTAAAGCGTCCGCAGGTAGGCGCAAAGGGCTTGGTTTACATCAAGTTCAACGCCGACGGCACAGTGAAGTCGTCTGTAGACAAGTTCTACACACCTGAGGTACTCGCAAAGGTTAAGGAAACAATGGGTGCTAAGGATGGCGACCTCGTTCTCATTCTCTCTGGCGACAACGCCAACAAGACACGCGTTCAGCTCTGCACTTTGCGTCTTGAGATGGGCGACCGTCTCGGTCTGCGTGACAAGAACAAGTTCGAGTGCTTGTGGATTGTCGACTTCCCTCTCTTCGAGTGGAGCGACGAGGAGCAGCGCCTTATGGCTACTCACCATCCGTTCACAATGCCTAACCCCGACGATATCCCATTGCTCGACGAGCATCCTGAGAAGGTACGTGCTAAGGCATACGACTTCGTTTGCAACGGTATCGAGGTAGGCGGTGGTACCTCCGTATCCACGACAGCAAGCTTCAGGAGAAGATGTTCGGCATCCTCGGTTTCACAGAGGAGCGTGCTATGGCACAGTTCGGCTTCCTCATCAACGCCTTCAAGTACGGAGCACCTCCTCACGCAGGTCTCGCATTCGGTCTCGACCGCTTCGTTTCTATTATGGCAGGTCTTGATTCAATCCGCGATTGCATCGCATTCCCGAAAAATAATAGTGGTCGCGATGTAATGCTCGACGCTCCTTCAGCTATTGATCAGAAGCAGCTCGACGAACTTCAGCTGAAGTAGATTTGACTGAGGAATAAGTATTTAGATATGCAAAACACGTTGATATAAATCAATAAAATGTAAAAAATATTAAGAAAAAGTCCGGGCTCCCGAACTTTTTTTGTATAAATATGGGAAGTTTGCAAAATATTTAACTAATTTTGCAAACAAAGAAACCCATAGCGTGCTCTACGTGAGGGACTTTATTAATGTTTTTATTAGATTATGGCAGAAAAGAAAGCAACAGAAAAGAAGGTAGCTGTAAAGAAGACTGCTACTAAGACAACTGCAACAAAGACTACTACAAAGCGTTGTGCTACAAAGAAGGCTGAAGTTGTTTTGAATGTGAATGCAGAAAGCGTAGGTTTCCGCGCTGGTGATGTTTATCAGGCACTGGCTGCAGCTGAGAAGGCTTTGAGCATTCAGGAAATCGCAAAGGCTGCTAACATCAGCAGCGAAGAAGTTTACCTCGGTATTGGCTGGCTCTTCAAGGAGGGCAAGGTAAAGAACGAAGAGAACCTCATCACCTTGGCATAATCAAGGCAAAATTGCATACGAAAGGAGCTTTTACATATTATTATGTAGCAGCTCCTTTTTCTATTTGTATATACAGATAAATATTGTTCATATTTATTTTAAGAAGTGATAAAAAATATTTATCTTTGCATATCTAAAACTTTTTCGATATGACTCAAGATAGAAATCACCTGGTAATCATGGCTGGTGGAGTAGGAAGTCGTTTCTGGCCTATGAGCACGGAAGACAATCCGAAACAATTTATTGATATCCTCGGCGTTGGCAGAACCCTTCTGCAGCTTACGTATGACAGATTTAAGGAAATCTGTCCGCTTGAGAATGTTTGGGTGGTCACGAATAAGAAGTATGCAGCCTTGGTGCGCGAGCAGCTTCCAGAGGTGCCAGCCGAGAACATCCTTCTTGAACCATGTCGTCGCAACACAGCTCCTTGTATTGCTTACGTCACCTGGCGCATCAAAGCAATAAACCCTAAGGCAAATGTAGTCATTACACCGAGCGACCACTTCGTGACTGATGTGGAGGAGTTCCGTCGTGTCATCAAGTCGTGCATGAAGTTCACGGCAGAGACAGACGCTATCGTTACATTAGGCATGTCGCCAACCCGTCCAGAGACTGGCTATGGCTATATACAAGCCGATCTTTCCACCTCTTCGCCACGCAATCGTGAGATTTATCGCATAGACTCATTTCGCGAGAAACCCGATTTGGAGACAGCAAAAGAATACATATCGCATAAGAATTACTTTTGGAATGCTGGTATCTTTGTATGGAGCGTTTCGACTATCGTTAATGCATTCCGCGTTTATAGCCCTACAATCAGCAAAATATTCGAGAGTATGCTGTCCATCTATGGAACGCCTGCAGAGCGTGAGACAATTGATCAGCGCTATCCGGAATGCGAGAATATCTCTGTCGACTATGCCATTATGGAGAAGGCAGAAGAGATTTTTGTCTGTCCAGCAAGCTTTGGATGGACTGATCTTGGCACATGGACATCGCTGATGCTTCTCAAGCATCACGATCTCTACGGCAATACTACTATAGGTGAAAATATCCAATTATACGATTCGCACAATTGTGTGGTACACACTCTGAACGAGAAGAAGGTTGTTGTTCAGGGACTCGACGGATATATCGTTGCTGAGAACGACAACTCGCTTCTTGTGTGCAAACTTTCTGAGGAGCAGCGCATACGCCAGTTCGCTGAAGAGTAGGGCATTGGGTATCAGAACATAAAAAGAGAGTGGGACAAAACAACAATTACGTTGCTTTATCCCACTCTCTTTTTATCATCTGTTCGGGTATCAAATGCTGTTACAGACGTTATCTATTCGGCATCCAACGCTGTTCAACCGACACTTCCACACTAAAGCTCGGATTGAAATTGTAGCGTAGCGTAGCTCCGATGCGGTCGCCAAAGTTGCCGAGGTCGTACATGGAGTAGGGGGATATGCCGAAGGCGTTGCGACTGAAGCGTCCCATACCATAGCCTCCGCAGTAACCATCATACAGCCCATATTGTAGTCGGTTAGCAATGTTGTTTGTTATAGACTTCTGTCCGTAGAGGTAAGCCTCCCAATGCTCATTGAACCGATATCCAAGAACTGCTGACAGACCAGCATCACGCCAGTTATTACCGGCATAGTTGATGTTGTTGAAGTATCCGCCGATGGCTACCGACAGTTTGTCGGTGACAGGCATGGCGTACATCAACGCTATGTTCTCCTGAAAACCAGCACCACTATGTGCTCCCTTGCCGAACGCAGCGAACACAGATGCACCTAACTGTACGTTCAGTCCGCGATGCAGCGCCCAACTGTTGAACCCGCAGCCCCAACCGAATGGATAGCGGTTGATGGGTGATGCTGTTGTGGTGCTGAGCATGGGCAGATGCAGCGAGTCGTCGTGAGTCGGTTGCAAATCGTATGACGGTTCTTCTGCTTTCTGCAGTTTGCGCAAGCGTCCGCCGTAGCGTGTCGGCATGATACGCTGCGGAGCCGATTCGTCGAAGCGTGCCTGACAGTTGCTCAGGGTGCTTGTTGTCGTAGCATTAACCTCTTGTGCTGTAGCCGACGTTGTGAAGACTACCGACAAGACCAATGCTACGAGTGCTCTTGTCTTTTTTGTCATAAATGGTTTTTTCTTATTCGCCGAGATACTGACCGACGAAGAATATCGCACCAGTCTGTCTTTCTGTGATGATGTAGACGAACGGACGGTTGGCATGGAACTTCACGTGACGTGGCTCGTCGGGGTTGAGTGCCGTCATCGCAACCATTCCTGCTGTTATAGCTGCTGCCTTTGTTCCCTCTTCGCTGACCTCTATCTTCGCCTTCTGCAGCATCTTTGATATGAAGATGCTTGCGTCAGACATGTTCTTGAAGTTGCTGCGCCTGTGAAGATAGATGGTGCACCGAGTTTTGAAATGGCATCGTTGAGAACCACCTCTGTGCTTGTGGTAAACTTCGGCAGCTTCAGGTCGACAACGCACTTCTCCATATCTCTGTATAGCGAACCTATCTTCTGCGCGTCAAGCTGTTTCATCATCTCCTCAATCGACACGCCTTCCTTAGGCAGCAGTATAGTCATGTTGTATGTGCGATTGCCGTAGGCAGAGTGACCGCCTCAAAGGTGTTGTTGTTGAGGTAGCTGAAGTTGTCCTCCTGGTGCATCATTTGTACGCGTTTGATGTCGCGTGTGTAGCCACGGAAGTTTTCTTCTTTCGTCAGTTCCTTTTCAAACGGTGTCTCCCATGTGCCTTCAAAGTAGATGGCGTTCATCAGTACCGCAACGTCAGAAGCCGAGAGTTGATCAACAATCTTCGGAATCATGCCATTGGTCTGCTTGCTGCACCACTGGTTGATTTTGTCTACTGCCTTGCTCGATGAGAAATCAAGACTCTCTACGCCAGCATCGTACATCTTGCCGACTGTGTTCCGAAAGTCGCTTTTCAGCTGGAAGTGTTTGTCGGCAGCTATGTAGTTGGCGATGTTGATTGTTGTCTGCTTGTCGGCGGTTGCCGTACTGTTGAGCAATGCACGATACGACTCGTTAAGAGTCTGCAACGTCACATCGCCGACACCGAGCGATGCGAGTATCTCTTTCTGCGTGTCGCTGTCGGCACCATTCGCCAGCATACCCATCAGATAGGATACGCTAAGCGGTGATATAACTTTGCTCTGCATGTCAATCTGAGTCTTGAACAGATTGACGGCGAACTCATTACCCTTGTTGATAGTGGCACGCTGGTCGTTTGAGAGAATCAAGTATTTCGCATCGGTATCCATATACGAATTGGGTTTTGTGGCGTTGTCCTCCTTTGCAATCTTGTTTGTTGAAGAGCAACTTGCCAGTGCCAGTGCTGACAAACCGGCAAGTGCTGCAGTCTTTATCTTTTTATTCATATCGTGTTTACTGTTATCCTTTTCTATTATTTACGTTATTCCTCCTCTGGGGTAATCAGCTTATAGCCCTTACCATGGATGTTGATAATCTCAATCTGGTCGTCGTCCTTGAGATGCTTGCGCAACTTGGTGATATACACATCCATTGAGCGAGCGTTGAAGTAGTTGTCGTCAATCCATATTGTCTTCAGGGCGAAGTCGCGCTGCAGAATTTCGTTGGCATGGCTGCAGAGCAGCGCAAGCAGTTCGTTCTCCTTTGTGGTGAGCTTAGTCTGCTTGTCGCCGATGACGAGCAACTGTTTCTGTGTGTCGAACGTGAAGCGACCGATGTGGTACACCGAGCTCTCCTTGTTCTTCTTGCCACGAACACGGCGAGGATAGCCTCAATACGGAACACCAACTCTTCCATTGAGAACGGCTTGGTGATATAGTCGTCGGCACCAATCTTGAAGCCTTCGAGGATATCTTCTTTCATTGTCTTCGCTGTGAGGAAGATGATAGGCACTTCGGTGTTTGCCTGGCGAATCTCCTGGGCAAGTGTGAAGCCGTCCTTCTTAGGCATCATCACGTCGAGTACACAGATGTCGTATTTTGTCTTCATAAAAGCCTTGTAGCCTGCATCGCCGTCGGGGCATAAGTCGGCTGCGTAGCCTTTGCCTGCAAGTATTCACGAAGCAGCATACCGAGGTTCTCATCGTCTTCACAAAGTAAGATTTTCAAATTGTCTTCCATAATTGTATTATTTAATTGTTTTTATTCTGTTATTTATATTCTAATTGCGCACCTTGCGTGTTGAGCCGTCAGCGTAGCGCACGATGGTGATGCCCTTTGCAGGAGCGTTGAGGCGCTGTCCGTCGAGCGAGTAGTAGCCGGTAACGGTGTTTGTTTCGTTGTTGCCAATCTGCTTGATGCCAGTCTCGCCCAACTCTACGCGGCATTTAGCTGCGTTCTCGATAGTCGCCTTTATCTTGTCGCCATTAGTAACCTTCTTGATAATCAGTGCACAAACGTTCAGTTTCGATTTGTCCTGAATCAGCTTGTGCTGCGATATGTTCTCGAAAGTTACTTTGTGAGTCTGCATCGTGCCTACGGTATAAGGACGAGTCAGCGAACCCTCTACGCCATACTGCACGCCTCTGCTGTCGATTGCAACCTGATTGAACTCCAGTCCGTATAGGGTAGATTCGTTGCCTTTGAATCTGTCATATTCAGGTAATGTCTGGTCGTTCCATTCGCCTACACGGTTAGCCTGTCCCCAATTATCGTTCTTCAGTCCGTCGGCTGTGAGCACGTATGCCACATCGTATTCGGTGCCCTCTTCCACATCCAGACAAGGCAGTACGCTGGATGTTACGTTGATGTCCTTTCCGTCGTATGCAGCTTTTACGCTGATGTCGAAAGATGCAGTCTTGTCCAACTCGTATTTGAAGTTGCTTTGACCGTCATGGGTGTTCACCTTTTCGTCTCTTGCGCACATGATGAGTGGACGGTTCGTATTACTCCATGTTGAAGACAATATGCTGCTATATGCATTTGTTGCAAGAGCATCGCCGTCGTGAATTGAGATGCCGATGAAGTCATCCGGATAGAGTCGTTCCAACGACTCCATAATGGCAATGCCGCGCGGACAATACTGACACCACAATCCGGTTACGTCCTCGAACACCACACGTTTCTTGGCAGCCTGCAGCACAGTCCAACGCTCGATGTATGTATAGGTTATGCTTGTCTCATTAGGATGTCCGTCCACCTCTGTCACGTTGAAGATGACATCGCTCTTGCCAAGTGATTTGCCCGGCTTGATCGGTATCATCACCTGCTGCGTGTTGTCGAACGGAGTCTCGAAGTCGATGGTCTGTGGCTCGCTTGACTCCTGTGTGTCGAAGTCGTAGAGCGTGTATGTAATCTGCTTCACCGGATTTGTTCCGTAATTGGTGATATTTATAGGTGCGTTCACGAACTCGTCGTTCGGGCTTACTGTCACCTTACCTGCTGTCATTGGCGCAACTTTGTATGAGTCTGCCTTAGCAGTGAGTGTTGTCCCCGTCAGCATGACGAGCAGTAGAGATAGAATGTGTAGTAGTTTTTTCTTCATAGCTATGAATTTTAAGTGTTTATGTTTAAGTGATTAATCCTTTCTCATTGATCCTTTCTTTTTATTATTGGCATATTAATCCTTTATTATCGGCAGTTTTATGGTGAACTTCGTTCCCTTTCCGTATTCGCTCTCGATAGAGATGTCGCCGTCGTGGAGCATCACTATCTTCTTCACGTAAGCCAGTCCTAATCCGAATCCTTTCACATCGTGCACGTTGCCGGTATGTACACGGTAGAACTTGTCAAACACCTTGCGGAAGTTGTCCTTCTTTATGCCCAATCCGGTGTCGCGCACCGAGAAGTAGAGGTGGTCGTTGTCGTTCCATGTGCGTAGGTATATGTCTACCGGCTGGTCGGGCTTGCGATACTTCACAGCGTTGTCCAGGAGGTTGTTGAGCACGTTCTGGAAGTGAACCTCGTCGACGTACAGTGTTGAGTCGATGGCCTCAATCTCTGTGTAGATCTTTCCGCCGGTGTGCTCTACGCGCAGCGAGAATGAGTTGGAGATGTTCTCCACCATCTCGTTCAGGTCGAGCTTCTTCTTCTTGAATACCGCCTTCTTGCGTCGAACATCGACATCTGCAGCACCTTCTCTACAAGGAAGCGCAGTCGTTTCGACTCGTCGAAAATCACCTGTCCCAAGTGCTTCGTCATAGCCGGACTCTTCGTTACCGACTCGTCGTTCATCATCTGTGCAGCGAGCGAGATGCTGGCTATAGGTGTCTTCAGTTCGTGGGTCATATTGTTGATGAAGTCGTTCTTTATCTCGGTGTAGCGTTTCTGTCTGAAAATCACTACTATAGTGAAGATGAACGTCACGAGCAATACGAGCGTGAAGGCTACCGACGGTATCATAAATCTTACTGACGAGAAGATGTACGAACATGTCGGGGAAGTGGATGCGCACTACGCCCATCTTCGACTGTGGATCGTTGCGGAACAGCACCTGCGAATAGGTGAACTCTTCGCCCTCTTCTGTGTAGTCGGGACAACGATACACCTCGCGTCCGTCTTGTGTGCTGACGGTGAAGTGATATGGTATGTTCACTCCGTTGTTCATCAGCTCGGCTTTGAGGTCTTGGTCGAGCAGCTTGAAGTTGATGCGCTCCTTAAGCGGACGTTCCGAGGCGGAGTAGAGTATTGAGTAGACCACCTCGTCGAGCAACGCCTTCTGATAGATATAGCGGTTCTTCACAATCTCTTGCAGCGACTTTGAGGCTTCGCTGAGCGAGTTCTTGTCCGTGCTCAGAATCATTCCCTTCGGCATCTGCGATGGCTTTATCGTGATGGTCTTCAGCTCGAACGATGAATATACCGTGCCGTCCTTTCCTGCAACGCTGTATTGGTGCGACTGCTGTATGCTTCCGTCCAACTGTCCTGAGCGTGTGCCGATGGAGTCTTTGCGGAAAGCGCGTCGCTCTGTCTCGTTCACGTCTTTCTCAAGATAGCGCAGAGTCTCGTTGAGCTCCAGGTGCGTGATGCCTGATACAAGGCGCGGTTGACCGACTCGTCAAACTGCTCCTTCTTCATGTCCACCATCGCTTGGATGTATTTTAGCTGAAGGAATAGCAAACCAAGGAAAGAAAATCCCATAATGATTGCTATTGTCCATATCGTTTTCTTCTTCATAATTTAAAATCTTACATCTGCAAAGATAGAAATCTTAGTTGATACTAAAGTTGAAATAGTTAATAAAAAACGAAAGATTCGCAATTATTAACCAAATTAAGTGGTTATAATTGCGAATCTTTAATTATACATATTGTATATGTCTGCTTATTGTCTTGAACTGATAAAGCCTTCGAGGTTTTCGTATTTGCGCTTCATCAGTCGGTTGTAGACGTTGCGCAGCCACAATCGGTGGGTAGCAATAAAGCCTAATCCGATGAGTAGCATTGTAACGTAAGCGACGTTCTCTGAGAATATTGACTGTAGTACATTAACAAGAATGTTTGGCACGATGAACACGATAGCCACTAATACTAATTGTATGTAGTTAGTCTTCAGACCTGCCTTGTCAGTCATCTTGGTGTTCAGCGGAATAGTTATCTTGTTGTAGATAGCCGTCTGAAAGGCGATGAAGTACTGGAAACCCATTGTGAATATCAAGTAGCTCACGAGCATCAGCAGCGACCACTTGCCGCTTATCACTGCAGGCAGCATAAGCAGGAACGGCGCAATCAGTAGCAGAGAGTAGAACACATACTTTGCCTTGAGCAGTGAGAGGATGTTCTCGCGGTGTGTCAGCATACAGTCGATGTAGTTGCCCTCGTAGCTCATCAGTCCGAGCAGGTTCATTGTGCCGAATATCATAAACGCATATAGTCCCCAGAAGTTTGTCATGCCGCTTGAGTCGTACACGTCCGACAAAACAATAAACGCGCAGATCATAGCCATAGTGAAGAAGCCCGACCTCAAGGCTTTCTTCGGAGTGGCGTTCCTAAGCAGCAGCTTTATCTCGAGTTGCATGAAGAGTCCAATCTCGCCATACTTCTCGAAGAAGGCAAACTTATTGACCTTCTTCACACTCTTCTTTACCTCCGTGCGCATCAATCGCGCTCTATACTTACGTATTGTAGTCGGCGGTTGACAGCAGTAATGCCTACAAGCACCACGATCGCAATAAAGATTGGTAGCACGTTGTGCTTGTCGAGCATAGTGCCGATGGTGGAGTAGGTGTTCACGAACTGATTCCAGCCTGCATTGCTGCCAACGTACAGCGGCATTGCTTCTATACCATATATAATAATAGGTAGTATCCACCATATTACCGAGCGGTTGATGAGCGTGCGTGCTATCGCGTACCACTGGCTGTTGATGAGGATGAGCACCAGGCAGAGCAGCATTGTCAGCGTAGCCGTTGCCATGCCGTAGCTGAACACTATCGACATCAATGCGTAGGGCAGGAAGAATGCAAACCAGACAAAGTTGCTTTTGCTGATGAGCGAGCTGTATATGAAGGCGTCGATGCATGTGTATCGTGGCAATGGCAGTAGTATGTAGGGCTTGATAATGTGTGCAGGTGTCTGCTGCATCGTAAACCTTATGTTGAAGTCGACAAGTAGCAGAAACGGTATGCCTATGCACAGATTTTCGGTTGCCGTTGCAGTGATGTCGCTATTTACAATGAGTGATAAACCAACCGCCAGTCCCATAAGGTAGATGACGATAATGAGGATAGAGAATAAAATGAAAAACTTGGCAAATTTGTTTTCCGTTGCGCTCAGACTGCGGTCGTCGGCAAGCTTACGATGCCGCAACAGCAGTCTGATAAGTTCAAATTTAGGGATGGTGCATTTCATGTTGTATTTGTCTGAAGCCAAGTCATCGACCTTAAAATCTTATCTAAGGTCGATAACTTCAGCTGTGGGATAATCCTTTGAGTTGAATGTGAAGATTGCGTTAGAGAGGCTCTTCGGCGAGAAATTGCTCACAGTGATGGTGCTCCACTTTCCCTTGTGCTTCATCTTTACCTTTGATGGCACACCCGTCTTACGGTTGATGGTGATGTACATCTCCGCGATGCTTTTGTTTTTGTTCTGTGCCACGAGATGCACTTCGTCGTTTGCGCCAGAGGTTGTAGCCGACATCTTGTAGCCTGTCTTGTACATTGTGATGAACGAGTAGGGGTTCATCATCTGCTGTTGAGCCTGTGTAGGCGTACTTACGTTCACCTCGTTGTTCTTCTTCATGTACGTCCACTGCGTCTTGCCGTTGTACCATACCGTCATTTGTGATGTGCGAGCGTTGAACTTGTTGCCCTTAATGGCTATGGTGCCCGACACGGTTCCGGTTGAAGCATTGCTCATTGTGAACGAAGCACTTGCTCCGCCCGATCTGCCTATTACTTTTGCCGTGCGGTCCAGTATCTTTCGTGCTGCGGCATCGTTCTTCTGTGCTGCGCTTGTGCTTACACCAAACCAAGCCATGCACATTGCCATGATAATTCCTAAAAACAAACGTTTCATAATTCTACTATGTGTTTTGTTATTTATATCCAGTTTCTTATTAACCTCTCAGTTGGTTCATGATGGCTGTCAGCTGGCCCTCGTCAGCGATGAGCACATCGCGCGGCTTACTGCCGTGTGCTGCGCCCACGATGCCTGCCTTCTCGAGTTGGTCCATGAGTCGTCCGGCACGGTTGTAGCCGATAGAGAAGCGACGCTGTATCATACTCGTACTGCCTTGCTGACTGACTATTACGGAGCGTGCTGCCTCCTCGAAGAACGGGTCGAGACTGCCCATGTCCGCACCGCCCGTGTTGCCACCGCCTTCCGAGTCGTCGCCCTTCGGTTCTGGCAGTTCCATAGGATGTGTCGGACCCGACTGATGTTCGATGAATTCGTTAATCTCGCCAATCTCTTTCGTGCTGATGAATGCACACTGCACACGTGTCGGCTCGTTGCCGTTGAGGTAGAGCATATCGCCCATACCGATTAGCTGGTTAGCACCCGGACGGTCGAGGATGATGCGCGAGTCCATCATCGAGCTCACCTTGAAGGCGATACGTCCAGGGAAGTTCGCCTTGATGTTACCAGTGATGATTGATGTGGTAGGACGCTGTGTGGCAATAATCATATGTATGCCGACAGCACGTGCCAACTGAGCGATACGTGCGATTGGCATTTCCACCTCCTTGCCGGCTGTCATGATGAGGTCGCCGAACTCGTCGATGATTACCACTATGTACGGCATGAACTCGTGGCCGTGTTCCGGGTTTAGACGGCGATGCAGGAACTTGTCGTTGTATTCCTTCAAGTTGCGTGCGCCTGCTAATTTCAGCAAGTCGTAGCGGTGGTCCATAAGCGTACACAGACTCTTCAGCGTGCGTACTACCTTTGTCACATCGGTGATGATTGGCTCGTCGTCGTCGTCCACCTGTGCCATGAAGTGGTCAGCGATAGGCGAGTAGACACTGAACTCCACCTTCTTCGGGTCGATGAGCACGAGCTTCAGTTCGTTCGGGTGCTTCTTGTAGAGCAGCGAAGTGATGATCACGTTCAGACCTACCGATTTACCCTGACCCGTAGCACCGGCTACGAGCAGATGTGGAATCTTCGTAAGGTCTGCCATGAACACCTCATTGGTGATGGTCTTTCCGAGCACGATAGGCAAGTCGTACTTCGTCTCCTGAAACTTCTTCGAGTTCAGAATACTCTCCATCGATACATTATGGCGCTTTTTGTTCGGCACCTCAATACCGATAGTGCCCTTGCCTGGGATTGGTGCAATGATACGCACGCCGAGAGCCGAAAGGCGTAGCGCGATGTCGTCTTCGAGATTGCGTATCTTTGTGATGCGAATACCCTCTGCCGGAGTGATCTCGTAGAGCGTGATAGTCGGACCAACTGTAGCTTTTATCTCGCGTATCTCGATGCCGAAACTCTTGAGCACCTTGATAATCTCTTCGTTATACGCCTTTATTTCATCCATATCGATGTATGGCTTGCCGTCGTTCTCGTCTTTGGTGAGCAGACTAAGTGTCGGGTACTTGTATCGTGTGAATGGTTCAAGCGGATTAATCGGCGTATTGATAGCCTCGTCGGTGAGTTGTTCGCCCTTCGCTTTTTCGTCTTTACCTACCTCTACGGTCAGTTTTTCGCCATCCGTTTTGATTGGGGTAGGGGTGGGAGTAGCGGTTATTATCGGTTCGGCTGTAGCCTTGTTCGGTTTCTTTGCTCCGAGGTTAGAGAATTCGGTGAGGTCTATAACCGGTGTTGGTTCGCTCTCTTTTCCCGTTTCTTTAGCAGAGTTTGTTGTCTTGTCATCTTCCGTGCTTAACTTGGTGTGCCCATCCTCAATGCCAGTTGTGTCGCTATCGGTGTTCGATAGTTTGTCCGTAACAATCTCCGAAGCCTTACCCGTGAAGTTCTTTATGGGATTGAACATACGGCGCACCCATGTGATGGTCTGCTTGCTGACGAATGTGAGCAACGCTATCGCCGTGAAGAATAAGACAGCAGTTAGTCCCGGAGGTCCAATCACATTTTCGGTGAAGTCGACGCAGACTGATCGTGGTAGCCACCAGGTTGAAAATAGCCTCTGGCATGAGTGGTGCGAGTACCTTAGCAAGGAACACCGACAACCATATCATGGCTATGCCCATTCCGAAGAACCACTTCCAAATGTTCAGCACATATATCTGCATCATCTTGATGCCCGAAACAAGCAAGAAGCAAGGCACGAAGAATGCTGCGTAACCAAAGTTTTTAGTAACGAGGGTGTAGGATAATATAGCTCCCATCGAACCACAATAGTTCTTAAACACCTTGCCTTGATTGAGCCATTCGCCAGGGCGTGTGTGTTCGAGCAGGCTTTGGTCTTCAGCTCCCGTATTTATGTAAGAGAACAATGCCACGAAGGTATAGACAGCGAACAGTGCTATCACCATGCCCAACAGGAAGTCGGTACGCTCGCTTTTGAGAATATTTTGCAGTCCTATTGCTTCTTTAAAATTAGAGGCTTTGCGCTCCGTCTTTTTCTTTGCCATATATTTTGTTTGAAATTGTGTTCATATATTAGGAGGTATGGGCATCCTGCCCATACCACGCATCCCACGCAGTAGGAGTTATAGGCATCCTGCCTAAATTGTTTACAAAATTAGTGGAAAAAAGTTGGAAACGACCATAAATTCGCAACTTTTTTCTAATTTTGCAAAAATCTTTCCACATCAAGATGAAAACAATATACAATAAATTTGATAAAAGCATTATAAATTCTCTGCCATTGGTCGATTTTCAGGGTCGGATAACAGTGGTACTCAACGAGTCAGAAGCTGACCGCGCTGTCGACTATCTTCTCACGTGCGACGTGTTGGGGGTCGACACCGAGACGCGCCCTGCATTCCGCCGTGGACAGAACCATAAGGTTGCGCTATTGCAAGTTGCCACCCACGACCAATGCTTTCTGTTCCGTCTCAACCACATCGGTTTGCCCGATTCGCTTGTGCGCTTGCTCAGCAACAAACTCGTGCCGATGATTGGTCTCTCGTGGCACGACGATCTGCTCTCGCTCCATCGCCGTCGCGAGTTCGAACCGGGTTGGTTCATCGACATCCAGGACATCATCGGCAATATCGGTGTCGAGGATAAAAGCCTGCAAAAACTCTACGCCAACCTCTTCGGCGAGAAAATCAGCAAGCGACAGCGCCTCACCAACTGGGAGGCGGACGTGCTTACCGACAAGCAGAAGGAGTATGCCGCTATCGACGCATGGGCGTGCATAAAGCTCTACAACGAAATAATGCAACTGATGGCTACCCACGACTACGAATTGAAGATAGTCGAAGAAGAATAAAACTACGCACCCCACCAGGGGGTGCAGTGGTCCCCACTGCACCAACCAAATAGATATTAATAGATGGTATGAGCAGGATGCCCATACCTCCTAAGTATTAGAATATGTACAAAACACTATATTTAAAGAAAGGTAAGGAGGAAAGCCTCAAGCGCTTTCACCCCTGGATATTCTCTGGTGCCGTAGCCAGATTGAAGAAGGCGTAGAAGAAGGCGAAATCGTGCGCGTATTCACCTCGCAAGGCGACTTCATCGCTGTCGGCATGTATCAGATCGGTTCTATCGCAGTGCGCGTGTTGTCTTTCCGCGATGTCGAGATAGACGGCGAGTTCTGGTTCTCGCGCCTGCAGTCGGCTTGGCAGATGCGCCAGGCTATCGGACTCATCGGCAGAGAGAACAACAACACGTTCCGCCTTGTGCACGGCGAGGGCGACAACCTCCCCGGTCTCGTCATCGACTGCTATGGCGACACCGCAGTCATGCAAGCACACAGCGTTGGTATGCACCTCGTTCGCCATGAAATATGCGAGGCTCTTGTGAGAGCTTCCGAAGGCGAGATAAAGAACGTCTACTACAAGAGCGAGACAACGCTCCCGTTTAAGGCAGACGTAGAGCACGAGAACGGCTTCATCTACGGCTCAATGGGCAGCGACGTGGCTATGGAGAACGGCTTGAACTTCCACATCGACTGGCTGAAAGGACAGAAGACCGGCTTCTTCGTCGACCAGCGCGAGAACCGCCACCTGCTCGAGACCTACTCCAAAGGACGCTCCGTCCTCAACATGTTCTGCTACACGGGCGGCTTCTCCGTTTACGCCATGCGTGGCGGAGCAAAACTCGTCCACTCCGTCGACAGCAGCGCAAAAGCCATCGAGCTCACCAACAGAAACATCGCCCTCAACTTCCCCGGCGACGAGCGTCACGCTGCCTTCTGCGAGGACGCCTTCAAGTTCCTCGATGCCAACGACAAGACCTATGATCTTATCGTGCTCGACCCGCCCGCATTCGCCAAGCACCGCGCAGCCCTGCGCAACGCCCTCAAAGGCTACACACGCCTCAACGTCAAAGGATTGCAGCGCATCAAGCCCGGTGGCATACTCTTCACCTTCAGCTGCTCGCAGATAGTCACAAAGGAGAACTTCCGCAACGCTGTCTTCACAGCTGCAGTGCAGGCCAACCGCAAGGTGCGCATCTTGCATCAAATCCACCAGCCTGCCGATCACCCGATTAACATCTACCACCCAGAGGGCGAATACCTCAAGGATTAGTCCTTTACGTCGAATAACAGTAGGAGGGTATGGCATCCTTGCCATACCCACGCACCCCCACTTAGGAGGTATGGGCATCCTTGCCCATACCACGCACCCAAGTTGTTTACAAAAGTGGTATGGGCAGGAATACCCATACCTCCTACCACACAGCAAATGAACAAATTACCAACAATCAGCACATTCGTCGACCAAGTACGACACTTCGCCCACCACCACCAGCTATTCACCCCCCGTGGCAAGTACATCATCGCCCTTTCCGGCGGTGCCGACAGCGTGTCGTTGCTCCTCGTGCTGAAACACTTAGAGTCCGAGTTAGGCATAAGCTCGAAGCCGCCCACTGCAACTTCCATCTGCGTGGCGACGAGTCCCTGCGCGACGAGCAATTCTGCCAGCAACTATGCCGCCGCCTCCACGTACCCCTCCACCTCGTCCACTTCGACACGCACGCCTATGCCGACCTGCATCATGTCAGCATCGAGATGGCAGCACGCGACCTGCGCTACGCCTATTTCGAGCAACTCCGCCGCGACATTCACGCCCACGACATCTGCGTCGCCCACCATCGCGACGACAGCGTCGAAACCCTCCTCCTCAACCTCGTACGCGGCACAGGCCTGCGCGGACTGCGAGGCATACAACCGCGCAACGCCCACATCATTCGCCCACTCCTTTCCCACAGTCGCCAGCAGATAGAGCAGTACCTCGACGCCCTCGGCGAGAGCTACGTCACCGATTCAACCAACCTCCATAACGACGTAAAACGCAATAAGATACGCCTTAACGTTATACCATTACTGCGCGAGCTAAATCCGAGCGCGAGCCAGTCCATCTTCGAGACATCGCTGCGCGTCACCGAAGCCCTGAAGGTCTTCGACGAAGCTATACAGCGCAGCATAGCCGACGTCACGACCCCTCCAAGTGGGGACACTTGTAGGGGGTGCACTTGTCTCAAGTGCACCAACCAACCAGTCGAGAAGTCCCCCAACCAACCAGTCGAGAAGTGCCCCAACCAAGCAGTCGAG
>ENA-OQHY01000172-OQHY01000172.1-human-gut-metagenome-genome-assembly--contig:-NODE-172-length-36884-cov-2.856572_pt1 | contig 36884 bp, 42 predicted proteins | sample MGYA00242570_ERZ504733 | MGnify/ENA primary metagenome ERZ504733 (study PRJEB26092, sample SAMD00036219) | human gut metagenome | host: Homo sapiens | study: EMG produced TPA metagenomics assembly of... | reverse complement strand
CGAAGGCGCAGTCCCTACCATTCTGAACAAAGGCGGTTTCGCCGATAAACTGCGTGCCGACTGGCAATGGGTTATTCCCCTGCCGGACAGCATTGATATCGAATCTGCCGGTCCGCTGCTGTGCGGCGGTATCACCGTATTCAAACCGCTGCTGATGCATCATGTCACCGCCACCAGCCGTGTGGGTGTCATCGGGATTGGTGGTCTGGGCCATATCGCAATTAAACTGCTGCACGCGATGGCTGTGAAGTCACGGCGTTTAGCTCGAACCCGGCCAAAGAGAAAGAAGTGCTGGCGATGGGGGCGGATAAGGTAGTCAACAGCCGCGATCCGCAAGCGCTTAAATCGCTGGCAGGTCAGTTTGATCTGATCATCAATACCGTTAACGTCGATCTCGACTGGCAACCGTACTTTGAAGCGCTGGCCCACGGCGGTAACTTCCACACCGTCGGTGCAGTGATGAAACCGCTGCCGGTGCCTGCGTTTACGCTGATCGGGGGGGATCGCAGCGTCTCCGGTTCAGCAACCGGTACGCCGTTCGAATTGCGCAAACTGATGAAGTTTGCCGGACGCACTAAAGTGGCGCCCACCACCGAACTGTATCCGATGTCTAAAATCAACGAAGCTATCCAGCATGTGCGTGACGGTAAAGCCCGTTATCGCGTGGTGTTGAAAGCGGATTTTTGATGTGAACGCGCGGGGTGCGTACGGCCTGATTGCACGCATCTCTACCCTCTCCCGTCGGGAGAGGGTGTAATACTCAAAACGCTACCGTTTTGCTGCGGTCATTGCCTTGAACACCTCTGCCACCGCCACGGCCCCCGGTCGGTCACCCCCTCCAGGTTCTCTTTGTTGACATACGACGAACGTCCGGCACCCGCTTTCACCATATTCGCTGTCGCCTCAGCGCCCGCGTTCGCAGCCTGCGCAGCAGCCTGAAGGTCGCCTTTCTGCAATGCCTCCAGCGCCGGTTGCAGGGCATCGATCAAGGTGCGATCGCCAAGATCTGCCCCACCATACTGCTTCATCTGCGCCAGCCCGCTTAAGAGCGCTTCCGGCAATGGCTGACCGTCGTGCAACGTCTGCCCGGCAGCGGTAAAGAAGATCGACATCAGCACACCGCTTGAGCCCCCCATAACCGTTGCCAGTCGCTCGCCAACCAGCAGCAACAGCGTCGACACATCATTTAGCGGAAGCTGTTTCTTCTCCAGACGCTGCGCAATATCCCGCGCCCCTTGCGCAAAGGTAGAGCCCGTATCGCCATCACCCACTTTGGCATCCAGCGCATTGAGGCGGTTTTCCAGCTGGATCAGCGTCTGCGTGACCGTGGAGACGATCTCTGCGACCCGTGGATTGTCCGAGGCGGTATATTCCACGCGGTCATGGATCGCGCTATGTTCCTGCACGCGCAGCGGCGCAAACGCCACCGGCTTCTGCCAGCCCAACGTCTCCACCTCTTCATGGAGAGCTTTTTCGAACAGATCGTTAAGCTTCAGCAACGTCAGCGAAAAGCCTTTCATATCCAGGGCACTCACCAGCGGTGCCGGACCAATCAGATAAGCGATATTCTCTTTCAGCGCCGAGTGGGCCAGCTCTTTGGTGAGCAACGCCATCTCCAGCGCCGACACGCCGCCGAGGTTATTGATAAGCACCGCAAAACGCCCGTTACCGGCCTGCGCTTTGAGCGGCTCGACCAGCGTGTCGATAATGGCTTTGCTGTTTTGCGTATCGACAACCGAGGCACCAGGCTCGCCGTGGATCCCAAGCCCCAGCTCCACGTGCCCCTGCTTGATCCGCCCCTCTTCATCATCACTGCCTGGCAGGTTACAGGTTTGCATTGCCACGCCCAGGCTCCAGAGATTATCGCAAGCCTGCTGCGCGATATCGCGCACCTCGGTCAGTGATTTGCCGTGCTCTGCCGCATAGCCCGCGATTTTATGAACCAGTGCCGTACCGGCGATACCGCGCGGCTGCTTGTTATCCGGCAGGGCAATATCATCGGCGACAATGACCATCTCGACCTTCAGGCCATAGCGCTTGGCTTTTTCTGCCGCCAGACCGAAATTAAGCCGGTCGCCGGTGTAATTTTTCACGATCAGCAGACAACCCCGATCGCCCGTTACCGCCACAATGGCGTTCAGCACCGCATCAACGCTCGGCGAAGCAAAAAGATCACCGCACACCGCTGCCGTGAGCATCCCTTTGCCGACAAACCCGGCGTGTGCAGGTTCGTGACCAGAGCCACCGCCTGAAATAACCGCCACCCGGCTTTTATCCCAGTCGCTGCGCGCCACCACCCGAATGGCCGGGTCGATATCAAGTTTGACGAGATTAGCGTGTGGTGCCGAAATCAGTATGCCTTCGATGCGTCGTTGACCAGCTGTTTGCGATCGTTAAAGAAGAATCTGGACATAGTTTTCCAAAATTTTGTGAACCGTATGCAAAAGCATAGTCCGCGCTGGATAATGCGCCGCAAAGTCAGCAATTTACTCAGCCATTTTGCCGTCAGGTTGCCTATACTCGACCGAGGACTAAGAGAGGAAGCGCATTATGAGTAAACCATTGTTAATTGCCCGCACGCTGGACAAAGAGCTGTTTTTACTGCCCGCGATGGCCAACCGCCACGGTCTCATCACCGGGGCCACCGGGACGGGGAAAACCGTGACCCTGCAGAAGCTGGCAGAGTCGCTTTCAGAGATCGGCGTACCGGTCTTTATGGCCGATGTAAAAGGCGATTTAACCGGTGTGGCTCAGGAAGGCACTCCCTCCGAAAAACTGCTCGACCGACTCAAAAATATCGGCATCACGGACTGGACACCGCACAACAATCCGGTCGTGTTATGGGATATCTTTGGTGAGAAAGGTCACCCGGTACGTGCAACCGTCTCCGATCTCGGTCCGCTGCTGCTGGCTCGTCTGCTCAACCTCAACGACGTGCAGTCCGGTGTGCTGAACATCATCTTCCGTATTGCCGACGACCAGGGTCTGCTGCTGCTTGATTTCAAAGATCTGCGGGCCCTTACCCAGTACATCGGTGATAACGCCAAATCGTTCCAGAACCAGTACGGTAATATCAGCAGCACCTCAGTCGGGGCCATCCAGCGCGGGTTACTGACCCTGGAGCAACAGGGTGCCGAACATTTCTTTGGCGAGCCGATGCTGGATATCAAGGACTGGATGCGCACCGACAGCAACGGGAAAGGCATCATCAATATTCTGAGCTCAGAGAAGCTTTACCAGATGCCGAAGCTCTACGCCGCCAGCCTGCTGTGGATGCTCTCTGAACTGTACGAGCAGTTACCTGAAGCCGGCGATCTCGACAAACCCAAGCTGGTCTTCTTCTTCGACGAGGCGCACCTGCTGTTTAACGATGCGCCTCAGGTTCTGCTGGATAAGATTGAACAGGTGATCCGCCTGATCCGCTCTAAAGGCGTCGGCGTCTGGTTTGTTTCGCAAAACCCGTCCGATATTCCTGACAACGTGCTGGGACAGCTTGCAACCGCGTACAGCATGCCCTGCGCGCCTTTACGCCGAAAGATCAGAAGGCCGTTAAAGCCGCCGCGCAAACCATGCGAGCGAACCCGGCATTTGATACTGAAGCGGCCATCCAGGCGTTGGGCACCGGTGAAGCGCTTATCTCTTTCCTGGATGCAAAAGGTAGCCCGTCCGTTGTGGAGCGCGCAATGGTAATTGCCCCTTGCTCCCGTATGGGGCCCGTGACGGACGATGAACGCAACGGCCTGATTAACCGCTCCCCGCTGTATGGTAAGTATGAGGACGACGTGGATCGCGAGTCGGCATTCGAGATGCTGCAAAAAGGGGTACAGGCCACCACCGAATCCCAGGACGCGCCTGCCGCCAAAGGCAAGTCTGTTGCCGTGGACGACGGCATCCTGGGCGGGCTTAAGGATATCCTGTTTGGTACGACCGGACCACGCGGCGGCAAACGCGATGGCGTCGTGCAGACCATGGCGAAAAGTGCAGCACGCCAGGTCACGAATCAGATTGTACGCGGCATGCTGGGGAGCCTGTTAGGCGGTCGTCGCCGGTAAGCGGGGAACCCAGGGGCGACCAAGCGCCGATCCCTGTACGCCGTGCTCTTGCAGATAACGGTCTATTTCCACCATCCCCGTCCAGCGGTTCTCACACCAGAGCGGTGCAAGAAGCGTTGGACGGCGGGCGCTGGCGGAGATGCGGTGGTAGACAATCTCCGGCGGGGTGTGCCGAATCATCTCCCCGCCGTCATCGTATACGCATCAAGCTCAATACCGGTTAAGCGCCCGGCTTCCCAGGCTTTGGCCATGATACTGCCCTTCACGATGTGCAGTGGATGCAGCTTAATTCCGTCCACACCGGTCTCGACCACCTTTTCCAGTGTCTCAAGACCGTGCTGCTGCCCTTCGCCTGGCAGGCCGACAATCAGGTGTGAGCACACCTTCAGCCCACGCTCACGCGCGAGACGTGTGGTGCGCTGGTAACAGGCGAAATCATGTCCACGGTTGATGCGGTGCAGAGTTTTGTCGTGCGCACTTTGCAGGCCCAGCTCCAGCCAGATCTCATACCCTTGTTCCTTGTACTCGCTGAGCAGGTCCAGTACCGCTTCCGGCACGCAGTCCGGGCGGGTGCCCACACACAGCCCTACGATACTGGCCTGACTTACCGCCTGCTGATACATGGAGCGCAAGACCTGTACTTCCGCCCATGTGCTGGTGTAGGCCTGGAAATAGGCCAGATACTGTTTCGCACGGTTGACCAGACTCGCCTGATGGGACAGCTGTTCGATGATAGAACGATGCTGCTGCGCTTCGTCAGCAAAAGACGCCACATTACAGAAAGTACAGCCCCCGCGCCCGATCGTCCCGTCACGGTTCGGGCAGCTAAAACCGCCATGCAGCGTCAGCTTGTGAACCTTTTGCCCATAACGCTGCAAAAGATCCCCACCAAACATGTTGACTAATTTCTGTAACTGCATAATCTGATAGACCGTCCCAAAGAAAGGGGACAAGCCTGCCATTTTTAGCCTCTGTCGGCGATGACCTGGATCAATCGCCCTGGACGGCCTTTACCTCTATGAATAAATACTCAGGATTACTGCAATTTCATTCACGCCAGTTGTGATTACTTTTCCTTATGTTCTGATTGTTTTTTTCACTTATAGCGCCAGCACTGAAAAACAGTGACTTTATGCGGGTTTGCATTTCATCTTAGAGAATTATTCTGCTAAAAAACGGCTATTCAGCACGCTACATCGATAATACCGCTTTCATATAGTGAGTCAGATCACACTCCGCTGCGTCTCGCCACAGCTTACAAACGTTGTAAATAGAGTTGAATTTCTTTTATATACAAATAGTTAATTACGCTTTAGCACATTTTTGTATAAATAAGATTGCCATTTGACCTGTGTACCAATTCCCGATAAGTTGGAAATCCGCTGGAAGCTTTCTGGATGAGCAGCCTGCTCATCATATTTATGCAGTAATTGAGATTCCCTCTGAAGCAAGTCCTCAAACTTGTTTACCTGCGCGAAGGATGAAAAAGAGGGCGAATGCGAGGTACGCGTATGAAACGCAAACCCCGTCGCCATGCTCTTTCTGTGCCTGTGCGCCACGGTTCAGTGGGAAGCCCGACGAGCCTGGGGAGGTTCACTGATATGTTGTACGATAAATCCCTTGAGAAGGATAACTGTGGTTTCGGCCTGATCGCCCACATAGAAGGCGAACCTAGCCACAAGGTAGTGCGTACTGCTATTCACGCACTGGCCCGCATGCAGCACCGTGGTGCCATCCTTGCTGATGGTAAAACCGGCGACGGTTGCGGTCTGCTGCTGCAAAAACCGGATCGTTTCTTCCGTATCGTTGCGGAAGAGCGCGGCTGGCGTTTAGCCAAAAACTACGCTGTCGGTATGCTGTTCCTGAATCAGGATCCTGAAAAAGCTGCCACCTCACGCCGCATCGTCGAAGAAGAACTTCAACGTGAAACCCTGTCTATTGTTGGCTGGCGCGATGTGCCAACCAACGAAGGGGTACTCGGCGAAATCGCCCTCTCCTCGCTGCCTCGAATTGAACAGATTTTTGTTAATGCCCCTGCGGCTGGCGTCCGCGTGATATGGAACGCCGTCTGTTTATCGCCCGTCGTCGCATTGAAAAAACGTCTCCAGGACGACAAAGAGTTCTACGTCTGTAGCCTCTCTAACCTGGTGAACATCTATAAAGGTCTGTGTATGCCGGCTGACCTGCCGCGCTTCTACCTGGACCTGGCGGACCTGCGTCTGGAATCGGCCATCTGCCTCTTCCACCAGCGCTTCTCCACCAACACCGTCCCTCGCTGGCCGCTGGCGCAGCCGTTCCGCTACCTGGCGCACAACGGCGAGATCAATACCATTACGGGTAACCGCCAGTGGGCGCGTGCTCGTACCTATAAGTTCCAGACGCCACTGATCCCTGACCTGCATGATGCCGCGCCGTTCGTTAACGAAACCGGCTCTGACTCCAGCTCCATGGATAACATGCTGGAGCTGCTGCTGGCAGGCGGTATGGATATCGTGCGCGCCATGCGTCTGCTCGTGCCACCGGCATGGCAGAACAACCCGGATATGGATCCAGAGCTGCGCGCGTTCTTCGACTTTAACTCCATGCACATGGAGCCGTGGGATGGCCCGGCGGGCATCGTTATGTCCGACGGTCGCTTTGCTGCCTGTAACCTGGACCGTAACGGTCTGCGTCCGGCACGCTACGTCATCACCAAAGATAAGCTCATCACCTGCGCCTCTGAAGTCGGTATCTGGGATTACCAGCCTGACGAAGTGGTTGAGAAAGGCCGCGTTGGCCCGGGCGAGCTGATGGTTATCGACACCCGCGGTGGGCGCATTCTGCACTCTGCTGAAACCGATAACGATCTGAAGAGCCGCCATCCGTACAAAGAGTGGATGGAGAAAAACGTTCGTCGCCTGGTGCCATTCGAAGATCTGCCGGATGAAGAAGTGGGCAGTCGTGAGCTGGACGACGATACGCTCGCCAGCTTCCAGAAACAGTTTAACTACAGCGCCGAAGAGCTGGATTCCGTGATCCGCGTACTCGGTGAAAATGGCCAGGAAGCGGTCGGCTCCATGGGTGACGATACCCCGTTTGCCGTGCTCTCCAGCCAGCCACGCATCATTTATGATTACTTCCGTCAGCAGTTTGCGCAGGTGACCAACCCGCCAATCGATCCGCTGCGTGAAGCACACGTGATGTCACTGGCCACCAGCATCGGTCGCGAGATGAACGTCTTCTGCGAAGCTGAAGGCCAGGCGCACCGCCTGACCTTTAAATCGCCGATCCTGCTGTACTCTGATTTCAAACAGCTCACCACCCTGAAAGAGGATCACTACCGCGCCGACACGCTCGATATCACTTTCGACGTGACCGAAGCGACCCTCGAAGAGACGGTGAATGCGCTGTGTGGACAAAGCGGAACAGATGGTGCGTAACGGTACCGTTCTGCTGGTGCTCTCTGACCGCAATATTGCGAAAAACCGTCTGCCGGTACCGGCCCCCATGGCGGTGGGTGCTATCCAGACGCGTCTTGTCGATAAGAGCCTGCGCTGCGACGCCAACATCATTGTTGAAACCGCCAGCGCCCGCGATCCGCACCACTTTGCCGTGCTGTTAGGCTTTGGTGCGACGGCTATTTACCCGTACCTGGCCTACGAAACGCTGGCGCGTCTCGTGGATACCCGTGCTATCGACAAAGATTACCGCACGGTGATGCTGAACTACCGTAACGGCATCAACAAAGGCCTGTACAAAATCATGTCCAAAATGGGCATCTCGACCATCGCCTCCTACCGCTGCTCGAAGCTGTTTGAAGCGGTCGGTCTGCATGACGACGTGGCGACACTTTGCTTCCAGGGTGTTATCAGCCGTATCGGCGGTGCCGGATTCGCTGACTTCCAGCAGGATCTGATGAACCTGTCGAAACGCGCCTGGCTGGCACGTAAACCGCTGGATCAAGGTGGCCTGCTGAAGTATGTCCACGGCGGTGAATATCACGCTTATAACCCGGACGTGGTGCGTACGCTGCAACAGGCCGTTCAGAGCGGCGAGTACAGCGATTACCAGCAGTATGCTGAACTGGTGAACAGCCGTCCGGCGGCGACGCTGCGCGACCTGCTGGCGCTGAACCCGGGTGATGAAGCGTCAGCATTGACGACGTTGAGCCTGCCACTGAACTGTTTAAACGCTTTGACACCGCGGCAATGTCCATCGGTGCGCTCAGCCCGGAAGCTCACGAAGCGCTGGCTGAAGCGATGAACAGCATCGGCGGCAATTCAAACTCCGGTGAAGGTGGTGAAGACCCTGCCGTTATGGCACCAACAAAGTCTCACGTATCAAGCAGGTTGCATCCGGTCGCTTTGGCGTCACGCCAGCGTATCTGGTTAACGCCGACGTGATTCAGATTAAAGTCGCGCAGGGTGCAAAACCGGGCGAAGGCGGCCAGTTACCGGGTGATAAAGTCACGCCGTATATCGCCAAATTACGCTACTCCGTACCGGGTGTGACGCTGATTTCTCCGCCACCGCATCACGATATTTACTCTATCGAGGATCTGGCGCAGCTGATTTTCGACCTGAAACAGGTCAACCCGAAAGCGATGATCTCCGTGAAGCTGGTTTCCGAACCGGGCGTTGGCACCATCGCGACCGGTGTGGCAAAAGCCTATGCGGACCTGATCACCATCGCCGGTTATGACGGTGGTACCGGGGCAAGCCCACTCTCCTCCGTGAAATACGCGGGCTGTCCGTGGGAGCTTGGCCTGGTGGAAACCCAGCAGGCGCTGGTGGCTAACGGTCTGCGTCATAAGATCCGTCTGCAGGTGGATGGCGGCCTGAAAACCGGCCTCGACATCATCAAGGCGGCGATTCTGGGTGCGGAAAGCTTTGGTTTCGGCACGGGCCCTATGGTCGCGCTCGGCTGTAAATACCTGCGTATTTGCCACCTGAACAACTGTGCTACCGGTGTTGCAACCCAGGACGAGAAGCTGCGTAAGAACCATTACCACGGCCTGCCGTTCAAAGTGACCAACTACTTTGATTTCATCGCCCGCGAAACCCGTGAGCTGATGGCACAGCTGGGCGTGAAACGCCTGGTGGATCTGATTGGCCGTACCGACCTGCTCAAAGAGCTGGAAGGTTTCACAGCCAAACAGCAGAAGCTGGAGCTGTCTAAGTTGCTGGAAACTGCCGAGCCACATCCTGGCAAAGCGGTCTACTGCACCGAGAACAACCCGCCGTTCGACAATGGCGTGCTGAACGCGCAGCTGCTGCAGCAAGCGAAGCCGTATGTGGATGACAAGCAGAGCAAAACGTTCTGGTTTGATATTCGCAACACTGACCGTTCTGTCGGTGCATCGCTTTCCGGTTACATCGCGCAAACGCACGGTGACCAGGGCCTGGCGGCCGACCCGATTACCGCGCACTTCAGCGGTACCGCGGGTCAGAGCTTCGGCGTGTGGAACGCCGGCGGCGTTGAACTGTATCTGACCGGTGATGCCAACGACTATGTCGGTAAAGGCATGGCGGGTGGTCTGCTGGCGGTGCGTCCGCCGGTCGGTTCAGCCTTCCGTAGCTGCGATGCCAGCATCATCGGTAACACCTGTCTGTACGGCGCGACCGGCGGTCGTCTGTTTGCAGCAGGTCGTGCAGGTGAACGTTTTGCCGTACGTAACTCCGGTGCCATCACCGTGGTTGAAGGTATCGGTGATAACGGTTGTGAATACATGACGGGCGGGATTGTGTGCGTCCTGGGTAAAACCGGCGTGAACTTTGGCGCAGGCATGACGGGCGGTTTTGCTTACGTCCTGGATGAAGACGGTGAGTTCCGCAAACGCGTGAACCCTGAACTGGTGGAAGTGCTGGACGTTGAAACGCTGGCTATCCACGAAGAACACCTGCGCGGTTTGATTACCGAACACGTGCAGCATACAGGTTCTTCGCGCGGCGAAGAGATCCTGGCCAACTGGCCGGCGTTCTCTGCGAAATTCGCGCTGGTTAAACCGAAGTCCAGCGATGTTAAAGCCCTGTTGGGTCACCGTAGTCGTAGCGCAGCAGAGCTGCGTGTGCAGGCGCAGTAAGGAATTCAGATGAGCCAGAACGTATACCAGTTTATCGACCTGCAGCGTGTTGATCCGCCAAAGAAACCGCTGAAGATCCGTAAAATTGAATTTGTAGAAATCTATGAGCCGTTTTCAGAAGGCAGGCCAAAGCACAGGCAGACCGCTGCCTGTCCTGCGGTAACCCTTACTGCGAATGGAAATGTCCGGTCCATAACTACATCCCGAACTGGCTGAAACTGGCCAACGAAGGACGTATTTTTGAAGCTGCCGAGCTGTCTCACCAGACAAACACTCTGCCGGAAGTGTGCGGCCGCGTGTGTCCTCAGGACCGTCTGTGTGAAGGTTCCTGTACGCTGAACGACGAATTTGGCGCGGTGACCATCGGTAATATCGAACGCTATATCAACGATAAAGCCTTCGAAATGGGCTGGCGTCCGGATATGACCGGCGTGAAGCAAACCGACAAGCGTGTGGCGATCATCGGTGCGGGCCCGGCGGGCCTGGCTTGTGCGGACGTTCTGACCCGTAACGGCGTGAAGGCGGTGGTCTTTGACCGCCATCCGGAAATCGGCGGTCTGCTGACCTTCGGTATTCCGGCCTTCAAGCTGGAAAAAGAGGTCATGACCCGCCGCCGTGAAATCTTCACCGGTATGGGCATTGAGTTCAACTGAACGTGGAAGTGGGTCGCGACGTGCAGCTCGACGACCTGCTGAAGGATTACGACGCCGTCTTCCTGGGCGTGGGAACCTATCAGTCCATGCGCGGTGGTCTGGAAAACGAAGATGCGCCGGGCGTATTCGACGCACTGCCGTTCCTGATTGCCAATACCAAACAGATCATGGGCTATGGCGAAACCGCCGATGAGCCGTATGTCAGCATGGAAGGCAAACGCGTGGTGGTGCTGGGCGGGGGTGATACCGCGATGGACTGCGTGCGTACCTCCATTCGCCAGAATGCGGCACACGTGATCTGCGCCTATCGTCGTGACGAAGAGAACATGCCGGGCTCTAAACGCGAAGTGAAAAACGCGCGTGAAGAGGGCGTGGAATTCCAGTTCAACATCCAGCCTCTGGGTATTGAAGTGAATGCCAACGGCAAAGTGAGCGGCGTGAAAATGGCGCGCACTGAGATGGGTGCGCCGGATGCGAAAGGTCGTCGTCGCGCAGAGATCGTGGCAAGCTCCGAGCATGTGATCCCGGCCGATGCCGTAGTAATGGCGTTCGGTTTCCGTCCTCACAGCATGGAGTGGCTGGCGAAGCACAGCGTAGAGCTGGACTCTCAGGGTCGTGTTATTGCGCCGGAAGGCAACGAAAACGCGTTCCAGACCAGCAACCCGAAAATCTTGCTGGCGGTGATATCGTTCGCGGTTCCGACCTGGTCGTTACCGCGATTGCCGAAGGCGTAAAGCCGCTGACGGTATTCTGAATTACCTGGAAGTGTAAAAAATAAGCCGGATGGCAAATACCATCCGGCTTTTTTATGCGGCTAACCGCCGTTGATTCTCCCCCTGCAGCTCCGCTTTTCTGTGGTGCCGCAAAAAGAAGGGTTACTTCGTCAATAAGCTCCAGGTCAAATCACTTTCCAGCGTAGTTTGATCTGTCAGATGGCTGAACGCGCTTTCGTTGAGAACCGGTGAGAGCGTTACGTTGAAACTCATCTGCTGGCCGGAAGGAACCTGGTTATTCTCAAGCGCAATCACCGCCTCGTTATTACGCAGATAGAACGGCGTCGGTGTACCGTTTTCCGGCGTAAAATTCAGCTGATCGACCGTTTTACCCACGGTGTAACTTTTGCCATCGACGGTCATGTTGTCAATTTTGACTGCGACACCGCCGGACTGACCAAAAAGAAACCGCCCCTTATCTCCCGCTGTACCGCGCAGTATCACCGCCATCTGCTGAGACTGAGGGCAAAAAACATTTACCGTGATGTCACGATCGGCCATTTTATGCCAGTCCTGCTGCGTCGTTTCGATCGTATCCCGGCGCATCTCGTGATAATCCACCACCGGCTGTGAGAGACTGAGCTGGCACTCTTCAGCATGGGTTATTCCTGTCACACCGAGCATCAGCAAGGCCACTAAGCCCGATAAGTGTCGACTGTTCATCGGCAGACTCCGTTCACTTCTTCATAGAAGGCATTTTCGTCACGCTTATCAGCCAGGGTGTAATCAATCTTACATAGTCGGTTATTGTCACCGTCTAGCGCGTACAGCGCACTCAGCTGATCGGCATCGTTAATAAAGACGTGGCCATCATCAACCGTGGTCACGATATAGTTACCTTTCTCATCAACAATCGAGATCCCTTTACTCAGGGGCTGACCGTCAGCCTGCTTAACGCTTAGCATGACGCGGCGGCTGTTAAGTACTTTGAAATCAATCTCGCTGACCGAGGCATGGCCTGCGGCAATATATTTCGTGCCGTTAGCCAGCGTCATACTCTGCGGCAGCTTATTAGCATCAATTTCTATGCGGGAGTTATGCCATTCGTTGAGTGAAGGTACCACGGCCTGGCCCCATGGATCGGTCCAGACGGTACCTTGCGGAGTGGAGATTTCAACGCCGCTCTTCTTCTCGCTCAGTCTGGCAATCGCGAAGGTGTCCTGAATCGTATATGGCGAGAAAGTCACCCCCTCTTTATGCATGGCCACGCCACCCGACAATGTCGCATTGTAGTTCCGCTGATTATCCCCACTGGTTCCGCCCCCCACGCTCAGTTGCGTATAGCGAAGGTTAGTGTTGATGTTGCCGTTGAAGCTGTTGTCTTTCGAATCCTGATTGCGATCGGCTGAGATGTAATAGTTCGTATTGTCTCCCAGCGAGCCGCTGTTAGACGCGCCATAGGAGGTGCTATCACCCTGTTTACGCATATAGGTACTGATGGACTGACTGCCGCCGAGCGGGATGCTCACGTTGACGTAGAACATCTCATTGTCCTGATCGTCATCGACATTACCGACCGCACTTTGCCAGTTCATGGATACTGACGCGTACGTAAAGGTCTTGCCCCATGACAGCAAGAGGTAACGTGAATCTTCACCGTCACCGCTGGTCTGGTTGTAGTTGAACCCTGCGCTAAACACCCCCGCCAGAGGGGAGGAGAAACGAACGTTGCCGGAATAGGTGTTGTCATATCCCTGATAATCGTCGTCCATCGCATCAGCCAGTTCGCGATACTCTCCGCTGTAATGCGTCGCACTGCCTGAAAGACCGACGTACTCGTTCAGAATGTAATCACTTTGCAGCTCGGTTTTTACCCCGCTGCTGCTGTCACCAAAGCTCGCATTGCTGACTGCCGCGCCCGTTGAAAGGGTCCAGTCATCGCTTACCAGGAACTCTGTCCTGCCGCCTGCCGCCTGATAGTTTTCCGCAGCGGCACCTGAAGCCAGGAGATTCATCCACGGAGAGACACGCCAGCCGTCAGAGATGTTCATCACCAGCGGATCGTTATAATCGCTGTCAATGCTGCGCACCTGACCTACAGAAAGGGTTAGACTGCGGCGTGAAAGGTTGCGTGCCTTACCTGAGACGCCGGGACGATGAAACGGTTAGTTGCGCCGTCGGATTCCACCACTGAGACGTCCAGATCCACATTGTTGCGAACACGGGCACGTCATCCAGCGTGAAGGGGCCGGCTGGCACAAGGGTACTGAAGACCAGTTGACCGTTCTGGCGGATTTCGACACGTGCCTGGGAAGACTGGGCAATACCGGAAACGCTCACGCCAGAGCTTGCTCTCGCCAGACCGCTGGTCGGCATAAACTGAACGCCGGTAATCGGTACCCCGCTCAACACGTTAGACATGGCGTTGATTTCACCCACCTGCATCGTCATTTTTTGCGCGGTAAAGACATGCTCTGCATAGGTGTAAATGCTTTCGGCATTTCGGCTACCGTCGTCATCCGTCAGGATATAACGGCTGCGCAGTGCCCAGTCCATCGTGTTGAATCCGGCTTCCAGGCTGGCCTGAGAGTAGCGGCTGCTGTCATTGTCACCATAGTCGTTATGGGTGCTGAACAATGAATAGTTCAGCAGCGCCGCCGTTCCGCCATGCTGGAAGTTTTTGATATCCGATGACAGACTGTTCACCGCTTCAGCTGGCAGATAGAGTTCAACGGCCTCCTGGTTAGGCAAGGCGTTGATGACGGCTTTAGGATAGTTATCCCGAATATCATGACACTCCTCACCGGACTTTATTGACACAGGCATCAGCCCAGCAAACTCCATGAGATCGTTATCAAAGCAAAGCATGCCATCTTTGTTGAAACGAACTGCAGCCATTCCTCGCTCTTTCCCGTTGACCTTCACCGAAACGGAGTGGGTTCCGGGTAAAAAGCGTGGTGCTTCTGCGAAGTAATGGTTGAGATCTTTATTCAACCCCAGCGTTTGCATTATCCCCGTGTCGAAGGTGACCTCCCTCGCCAGAACGGATGTTGAATCAAGTAACACCAGAGGTAATGTGCCGCAAAGAATGGCGCGGACACAAAGTGCAAGGCGGCTTTGTTTACTCACCGTCATATCCCTATTTTATTTATTTAATTCCGACGTAAAGCTCGGTACCTCAACGCCATAGCGGCTGGCCGGGAAAAACTTAACGCTGCTGTCACCGCTGACTTTCTTACTCATATCAGCCGTTAGCGTTTCGCCAGGAAGAATGTAGGTTTTGGACAGAGAGGCACTCACACCTGAAGGCAGCAGCATCACGTTCTGCCCAAGACGGACCACATATTTGCTGGGATTGTTCACGGTGACGGACGTGCCGTTTGAGGACCACTTCAGGAACTTCCAGGCATCAGTGACCACTCCCAGGGATGCCGGACGAATAAGCACGGGGATATCCTGGCGAATGTTAATGCCAATCTTTATTTTTTTATCATCATTTTTAGGCGGAATACCGTCGAATGTGACGCGTTTATAATGCTCTACATCCAATGGCTGTTTGTTCTGAAGAATAAAGCGCAGCTGCTGCGTCTGACCTGGCTCAAGACGTACCACCGGCTGCGTTGCAATAAGCTTAAGACCGGTATCGTCCGGCAGGTCAACGACATTTGTATATAAAAGTGAAGGATGCGAATCGGTATTCTTGACGTTAATGGTTCCACTGTGCGTTGCTTCATCAATGATTAACAGACTGGTTTCAGGCACCATGCCTTCTGCATGTACAGCAACACTGGAAGATAATAACGCGGCAGTAATCAGCGTGTTAAATAAAGTGGATTTTAAACAATGCATAATAATATCTCCTTGAAAGCAACAACAGAACAGTCCATGTTTATCGCGCCGTTAAAAAGAGAGTAAATGCAGCGCATTTACTCTCCGGTTAATTAAATTACGTTTACTCGATTAAAAGTCTTACAGATAACGCAGGCTGATAGTCACCTGACCATCAAGCTGGGTGTCATCAGTGATCGCCAGCGTGGTGGTATCCTGGATCGCCAGAGAGGTCACCAGTGGGAAGGTTGCGGTCTGGAACGCCAGTGGAGCCAGGGTGCCAACAGTCGCAACGGTGAAATCACGATAGTTATCGCCCTGAGTTGTACCGTTGGTGCTCTTTGACCAGTTACCGGTAGCATTCTGCTGGTAAATTGGGTCAACTTTAGCGCCGTCAGCCATTACGCTGTCAGTTTTAACGAACAGCGAGTATGTTCCGATGTTCACTGGTGTTGTACCTGTTGTTTTACCTACACCGTAAGTCTGGCTTTCAGACGAATTAGAACCACCACCAAACATGCCATTCTCAACGGTGAGTTTCGCGTTAGAATCAGCGCGATCGTCAATCATATTCCAGGACACTTTTGTTGCTGCGGTGCAGGTAATAGTCAGATCGATGTCTTTCTGGCCCAGCTGGTTAACTGCCGTTGAGCTTAAACCACCCAAACTAACTGTGCCGTAGTCAACCGTTCCGCCGTTGCTTAACTGAGGCGTACAGGCTGAATTAGTCAGCGTACCTTTGACTTTCAGAACGGCAGTCGGGTTAGCCGCAAAAGCGGATGTCACACAGAGAGAGAGCGCAGTAGCGAGTAAAACCTTTTTCACTTGTTATTCCTTAACATATGAGTAATTGCAATATTAAATACAGCAGGGATAAATAAATTTACCCCATACTGTTTATCGTCATGCTTGAGAGCATGCGTAGATAATATAATCTTTATAAATACAAGCAATTTAGAAAAATTAATTTATGGATTTAGAATAACGTTATCAATAAGTGATATTTATTTATAAGAGTGTATATAGCTTTAAAACGACATATTATATTCAGCGGAGATATAGCTTAAAATTATCCGAACGGTGGGGGAAAGCAAAAAAGAAGGGATGTATATAATTTACTTTATTAAACGTTTTGACATAAAAAGACATAAAAAATCCAGCTAGTCTGAATAACTAACTGGATAGTCGATAAAAATGCTTTTACTACTTCACAACGCGCAGCGCCGGACGGCCTCCGCGCGGCGGCGGATCGTCATCAGGATCGTCATTGTGATCGGGCTTGTCACCCTCAATGACCGACATCAGCGTTTCGCTTTCGTTTTCCGAAGCGCCGTTTTCGTCATTCAGGCCGACAACATCCTCGTCATAAGCCGCTTCCGGCTCAAACATGGTGCCTGCACCGTTTTCACGCGCATAAATCGCCAGCACCGCAGCCAGCGGTACAGAAACCTGACGCGGCACACCGCCGAAACGCGCGTTAAAGCGCACTTCGTCGTTGGCCAGTTCAAGGTTACCCACCGCGCGCGGCGCGATGTTCAGTACGATCTGCCCGTCACGTGCATATTCCATAGGAACCTGCACGCCCGGCAACGTCACATCCACAACCAGGTGCGGCGTGAGCTGGTTATCCACAGCCATTCATAGAAGGCGCGCAGCAGATACGGACGGCGTGGGGTAAGTTGTGACATTTCCACAGTCATTAGCCTCGGCCGAGACGCATTTCACGTTCCGGTTCAGTTAAAGATGCCAGGAAAGAATCGCGTTCAAATACGCGAGTCATGTAGCCCTTCAGCTCTTTCGCGCCCGGACCGCTGAACTCTACGCCCAGGTTGGCAGACGCCACAGCAACGGCGCCAGGTAGCAATCTACCAGGCTGAACTCATCGCTCAGGAAGAATGGTTTCTGACCAAACACAGGGGCAATCGCCAGCAGCTCTTCACGCAGTTGCTTACGTGCAGCGTCTGCTTCAGAAGAGGAACCGTTGACGATAACGTTCATCAGCGTGTACCAGTCTTTTTCGATACGCTGCATGTACAGGCGGCTTTCACCACGTGCAACAGGGTAAACAGGCATCAGTGGTGGATGCGGGAAACGCTCATCCAGATATTCCATAATGATACGGGATTCCCACAGGGTCAGCTCGCGATCCACCAGCGTCGGTACGCTTTGGCTCGGGTTGAGATCGATCAGATCCTGAGGCGGGTTATCCTTTTCCACATGCTCGATCTCAAAACTGACACCCTTCTCGGCCAGCACGATACGAACCTGATGGCTATAAATGTCAGTAGGACCAGAAAACAGCGTCATTACCGAACGTTTGTTGGCAGCGACAGCATGAAAACCTCCAGGTATATTCAGAATTTTTACTGCTACCAGCCCAAACAGGGCCAGCCAGATGTTGTATCGCCCATCCCAGAGAAAACACATTGTTCAAGAATCGAACAAAAAACGAGTATTCACCGATATTTGGGCAGAAAATTGGATGATAGTTTACCAGATTTTGATGGCTTTGTGGTGAGGGGATTCTGGAAATGTGGAAAAAGAGAAGATATATGCAGTGATGCTGTGGATAACCTGCACATTATCCATAAAAAAAAACCCGCCGAAGCGGGTTTTTCGCCAATCGTTTCTGCGTAAGCAGAAAAGGATTAACGTTTGGAGAACTGTGGACGACGACGTGCTTTACGCAGACCCACTTTCTTACGTTCAACCTGACGAGCGTCACGAGTAACGAAGCCAGCTTTACGCAGTTCAGAACGCAGGGATTCGTCGTACTCCATCAGAGCGCGGGTGATACCGTGACGGATCGCACCTGCCTGACCGGAGATACCACCACCTTTAACGGTGATGTACAGATCCAGTTTTTCTACCATATCAACCAGTTCCAGCGGCTGGCGAACTACCATGCGGGCAGTTTCACGACCGAAGTACTGTTCCAGAGAACGTTGGTTGATTACGATTTTACCACTGCCCGGTTTGATGAACACGCGAGCTGCGGAACTTTTGCGGCGACCAGTGCCGTAGTATTGATTTTCAGCCATTGCCTATAATCCCGATTAGATGTCAAGAACTTGCGGTTGCTGTGCCGCGTGGTTGTGCTCGTTACCTGCGTAAACTTTCAGTTTACGGAACATAGCACGACCCAGCGGGCCTTTTGGCAGCATGCCTTTAACCGCGATTTCAATCACACGCTCAGGACGGCGAGCAATCATCTCTTCAAAGGTCGCTTCTTTGATACCACCGATGTGGCCAGTGTGATGGTAGTACATTTTGTCTGTACGCTTGTTGCCGGTTACAGCAACTTTATCTGCGTTCAGAACGATGATGTAATCACCCGTATCAACGTGCGGAGTGTATTCCGCTTTATGCTTACCGCGCAGGCGACGAGCCAGTTCAGTAGCCAGACGGCCCAGAGTTTTACCGGTCGCGTCAACAACATACCAGTCGCGCTGTACGGTTTCTGGTTTAGCTGTAAAAGTTTTCATTAAAAGCTTACCCAAATAATAAGTTACACGTTGGTGAACACCCAAACGTTTAGTCAGTTGAGGTTCACACGACAAAGTCCGGCAAACCTACCCCTTCGAATAGCTAATGCCGACACATAGAAAGTTTCGGGAAAAAAACCTTCTCGTAACGTGGGGTCGCAAGATTATAGAGAAGTTGAGGTCAAAGATCGACCCTTAAATGTGATTCGAGGCGGGTTTTTCGGGGGTAAGGTTTTTGCGGTCTGCCGCCCTCACCCCCAGCCCCTCTCCCACAGGGAGAAGGTCGCATTTATGGCATATGCTGAAGCTTAAGATACTCCTCGCTTTGCATCTCCTGCAGGCGCGACAGACAGCGCTGGAACTCAAACTTCAGCCGCTCGCCTTTATACACCTCATATAAAGGTACCTCGGCGCTGACCACAAGCTTCACGTGACGCTCATAGAACTCATCGACCAGCGCAATGAAGCGGCGCGCTTCGCTTTCCATCAGCGGCGTCATGACCGGCACGTTGAGCAGCATCACGGTATGGAACAAACGCGAGAGCGCGATGTAGTCATGCTGGCTGCGGGCATCCACACAGAGCGTTGCAAAGGAGACGGCCAGGGTTTGATTTTCGACACCCAGGGTTTGCAGCGGGCGATGGTTAATCTCGAGCTCAGGGGCATGAGCCCGTTTTGCCCCCGCCAGCGCCAGCCACAGTTTATCCATCTGCTGCGTGGTCTCATCGTTTAAGGGAGAGAGCCACAGATGCGCCTGAGTTAAGGTACGCAGGCGGTAATCCACCCCGGCATCAACATTCATGATGTCGCAGTGCTGTTTGATGGCATCAATAGCGGGCAGGAAACGCGCGCGCTGCAGGCCATTGCGGTAAAGCTCATCCGGCGGGATATTCGAGGTCGCCACCAGCGTTATCCCGCGCGCGAACAGCGCTTTCATCAGGCCCCCCAGCAGCATGGCGTCAGTAATATCGGAGACAAAAAACTCGTCAAAACAGATACGTCCGTTTCCGCCTTAAACCTGTCGGCCACAATCTCCAGCGGATCGCTTTTGCCCTGCAGTGCCGTCAGCTCTTCATGAACCCGCAGCATAAAGCGGTGGAAATGCAGACGCTGCTTACGGGTCCCCGGCAGGCTCAGATAAAAGAGGTCCATCAGCCAGGTTTTCCCGCGCCCGACGCCGCCCCACATATACAAACCGCGCACCGGCGCATGAGTCTGTGGCTCTTTTTTTCCGAGCAACCGCCCCAGAGCCGCCTTTAACCACTGCTCTGTTCACCCTCTGCAGGTTTTGCCGTGAGCTCCTGATAAATCGTATCCAGACGATTCACCGCTTCACGCTGAACGTCATCCGGCTGATGTGTACCCTCATTTAGGGCAAGTTGGTATCGCGATGCAGGGGACAGGTTTTGCATAAACGTATTGTTATTCCTTCAAATAATACTCACCAGCAGACGTGACTGATGAAAAAAAGGCCGTTCTACACTACGCGATGATACGTCAGGATTCCACTTCTGCGGAAATAGCGGTTATAGTGGCAATATCAGGCACAGGCAGGAGCCGAGCCAACACCCTACGGAACAACAAGACAACGGGAGAAGTTCATGACCTGGGAATATGCGCTAATCGGTTTAGTCGTCGGCATCGTCATTGGTGCTGTGGCCATGCGTTTCGGTAATCGCAAATTGCGTCAGCAGCAGTCACTGCAGTACGAACTGGAAAAGAACAAAGCCGAACTGGAAGAGTATCGTGAAGAGCTGGTCAGCCACTTTGCCCGTAGCGCCGAGCTGCTGGACAACATGGCGACCGACTATCGTCAGCTCTATCAACATATGGCAAAAAGCTCCAGCAGCCTGCTGCCAGAAATGACCGCGGAATCCAATCCATTCCGTAACCGTCTGGCCGACTCTGAAGCCGGTAACGATCAGGCCCCTGTTCAGATGCCACGCGACTATTCAGATGGCGCGTCTGGCTGCTGCGCGGCGGTGCAAAACGCGATTAATCGCACAACCTGAATTTATTTTACGGGCGCTGCTATTGCGCCCGTCCTTTCTTCATGACCCCAGCTATTATTGAGTAAGCACTTCATTGTTCAGCGGTTTAAAATTCAATAACATCAACGTGTTTTAGGGCCGTTTTTCCTTTATTCCAGGTTACGAGAGTCAGCATCGATGAAGAAAAAAACCAGCTGTTGAGCGCTATAGCGTTAAGTGTCGGGTTATCTCTCTCGGCGTCCTTCCCTGCATCTGCCGCACTGCTTCCCAGGTACCCGGCCAGGCGGCAATTCCAAGCCTTGCGCCAATGCTGGAAAAAGTTCTGCCTGCGGTAGTGAGCGTGCAGGTAGAAGGCACGGCTTTACAAAATCAACGCGTACCTGAAGAACTGAAAAAATATTTTGGCGATGAGTCGCCCGACCAGCAGGCGCAGCCTTTTGAAGGTCTGGTTCTGGCGTCATTATTGATGCGGCCAAAGGTTATATTCTGACCAACAATCATGTTATCAGTCAGGCCGATAAAATCAGCGTACAGCTCAACGATGGGCGTGAGTTTGAGGCCAAACTGATTGGCGGCGATGACCAGAGCGACATCGCGCTGCTGCAGGTGCAAACCCGAGCAATCTGACTCAGATTGCCATTGCGGACTCCGATAAACTGCGTGTCGGTGATTTTGCTGTCGCCGTGGGGAATCCGTTTGGTTTAGGGCAAACCGCCACCTCCGGGATAATCTCGGCGCTGGGTCGCAGCGGTCTGAATCTGGAAGGCCTGGAAAACTTTATCCAGACCGATGCCTCAATCAACCGCGGGAACTCCGGCGGGGCCTTGTTGAACCTCAACGGCGAGCTGATTGGGATTAACACCGCTATCCTGGCGCCGGGCGGCGGCAGTATCGGCATCGGTTTTGCTATCCCCAGCAATATGGCCAAAACGCTGGCGCAGCAGCTCATTCAGTTCGGTGAGGTCAAACGCGGGCTGTTGGGCATCAAAGGGATGGAGATGAGCGCTGACATCGCGAAAGCGTTCAACATCAATGTGCAGCGCGGTGCGTTTGTCAGTGAAGTGCTGCCAAACTCCGGCTCGGCAAAAGCTGGCGTGAAGTCGGGCGATGTGATTGTCAGCCTGAACGATAAACCGCTGAGCAGCTTTGCGGAACTGCGCTCGCGTATTGCCACCACCGAACCGGGTGCCAAAGTAAAGTTAGGCCTGATTCGTGATGGTAAGCCGCTGGATGTCGAAGTGACGCTTGATAAGAGCACCTCATCCTCTGCCAGCGCGGAGCTTATCGCCCCGGCGCTGCAAGGGGCAACGCTGAGCGATGGGCAGCTGAAAGACGGGACGAAAGGGATTAGCGTCGATACCGTCGAGAAGAGCAGCCCTGCCGCGCAGGCCGGATTGCATCAGGATGATGTGATCATCGGCGTGAACCGCAATCGCGTGCAATCCATCGCAGAACTGCGCAAGGTGCTGGAAAGCAAACCGGCGGTCATTGCCCTGCAGGTTATGCGCGGCAACGAGTCTATCTATATTCTGTTGCGCTAAGCATTTGCGATTCCGGACATCACCGCTGCGTGTGATGTCCGGATAACTCATGTTATGCTGCAAATCGTTCCTTTATTAACGACACGCGCATCATGCTTTTAAAGCTCTTTCGTTCAATTGTCATCGGTTTGATTGTTGCCGGCCTGCTGCTGGTCGTCATGCCGTCTTTACGCCAGTTCAATAAGCTGTCGGCGCCTCAGTTCGACAGTGCGGATGAAACGCCTGCGACCTACAACCAGGCCGTTCGCCGTGCCGCGCCTGCCGTGGTTAACGTTTATAACCGTGGCCTCAATAGCTCAGCCATAACCAGCTGGAGATCCGCACTCTCGGCTCCGGGGTAATTATGGACGAGCGCGGCTACATCATTACCAACAAACACGTGATTAACGATGCCGACCAGATCATCGTTGCCCTGCAGGATGGCCGCGTGTTTGAGGCCCTGCTGGTGGGCTCGGATAGCCTGACCGACCTGGCTGTTTTGAAGATCAACGCCACGGGCGGTTTACCGGTTATTCCTATTAACCGTAAACGAACCCCTCATATTGGCGACGTCGTGCTGGCTATCGGTAACCCTTATAACCTGGGCCAGACGATCACGCAGGGGATTATCAGCGCCACCGGTCGCATTGGCCTCAACCCGTCGGGACGGCAGAACTTCCTGCAAACCGATGCGTCCATCAACCACGGTAACTCCGGCGGTGCGCTGGTCAACTCGCTGGGCGAACTGATGGGTATCAATACCCTCTCGTTCGATAAGAGCAATGACGGTGAGACGCCGGAAGGGATTGGGTTCGCCATTCCCTTCCAGCTGGCGACCAAGATCATGGATAAGCTGATCCGCGATGGCCGTGTGATCCGCGGTTATATTGGTATTGGCGGTCGTGAAATTGCGCCTATGCATTCGCAGGGCGGCGGTATCGATCAGATTCAGGGCATCGTGGTCAACGAAGTGTCGCCTGGCGGCCCGGCGGCTAACGCGGGAATTCAGGTTAATGATGTCATCGTGTCGGTCAACGGCACACCAGCGGTATCGGCGCTGGAGACCATGGATCAGGTTGCGGAGATCCGTCCTGGCTCTATCATCCCGGTTGAAGTCATGCGTAACGATAAGAAGCTGACGCTGCAGGTGACGATTCAGGAATACCCGGCCACCAACTGACAGGCATAAAAAACGGAGCGCATTGCTCCGTTTTTTGCCGGGCGGCATGACTGCTTACCCGGCCTGTGGGACATCCGTTTTACTTGTTAACGAACTCTTCGCCCAGAGTGATATCTTTCTTCAGCGTATCCAGCATGCCTTCCATCGCGTTCTGTTCAAACGCGCTCAGCTTGCCAATCGGCTGATGTTCTTCGATACCGTTTTTACCCAGCAGCAGCGGCTGAGAGAAGAAACGAGCGTGTTCTCCGTCGCCTTCAACATACGCGCATTCAACAACGCCTTTCTCGCCCTGCAGTGCACGAACCAGTGACAGACCGAAACGTGCCGCCGCCTGGCCCATAGACAGGGTTGCAGAACCGCCACCCGCCTTCGCTTCCACCACTTCGGTGCCCGCGTTCTGGATGCGTTTGGTCAGGTCAGCCACTTCCTGCTCGGTGAAGCTAACACCAGGGATCTGCGACAGCAGAGGCAGAATGGTGACACCAGAGTGACCGCCGATAACCGGCACTTCAACTTCTGAAGGCTGTTTGCCTTTCAGTTCAGCCACAAAGGTGTTGGAACGGATGATGTCCAGCGTGGTTACGCCGAACAGTTTGTTCTTATCGTAAACACCGGCTTTTTTCAGCACTTCTGCCGCGATAGCGACCGTGGTGTTCACCGGGTTAGTGATGATACCAATGCACGCTTTCGGGCAGGTTTCAGCAATCTGCTGCACCAGGTTTTTCACAATACCCGCGTTGACGTTGAACAGGTCTGAACGATCCATGCCTGGCTTACGCGCCACGCCAGCGGAGATCAGCACCACGTTCGCGCCCTGCAGGGCAGGACGAGCATCTTCACCGGAGAAGCCTTTGATTTTCACAGCTGTCGGGATGTGGCTCAGGTCAACCGCCACACCTGGGGTTACCGGAGCAATATCGTACAGGGAGAGTTCTGAGCCTGAAGGCAGTTGGGTTTTCAGTAGTAGGGCAAGCGCCTGGCCGATACCACCAGCAGCGCCGAGGACTGCGACTTTCATCCTAAACTCCTTATTATGGTTAACTTAAGTATCTGTAACTCCGTTGCGGCGACCATAATTCAGCAGGTAATTAATTACAATTTTCGTCACTAAATAATTTGAGGTCGCGCGACTTTATCTCTCACCAGAAGGCTATCTGACGACAGACGACAACGAATTAAGAGGGGGTTACAATACACCCTGCCACGCCACCAAAACAACATCATTTTGATAACATTTAATTTACTTTTAAGCTTATTTGCTTGCCGTGACCCAGGCATGTTTTCTGATAACGAAATCTGATAAAATCACTCCCTTTCATAACATTATTTCAGCCTAACCGCTGGCAGATAATTTGCATAAAAATTCATCCACATGCATAATAATGTTGTTTCTTTCGTCATATTCCGGGTGACTTATGCGAAGCTCGTCTAAGCAAGAAGATTTAGTGAAGGCGTTTAAAGCGCTACTCAAAGAAGAGATATTCAGTTCTCAGGGAGAAATTGTTCAGGCTTTACAGGAACAAGGCTTCGATAACATCAACCAGTCGAAAGTCTCCCGCATGTTAACCAAATTTGGTGCGGTACGTACGCGTAACGCCAAAATGGAGATGGTCTACTGCCTGCCTGCAGAACTTGGCGTGCCAACCACCTCCAGCCCGTTGAAGAATCTGGTTCTCGATATCGATTACAACGATGCCGTTGTCGTGATCCATACCAGCCCAGGTGCTGCACAGTTGATTGCACGTATGCTGGACTCGCTGGGTAAGCCCAAAGGCATCCTTGGACGATTGCGGGTGACGATACCATCTTCACTACCCCCGCCAATGGCTTCTCAGTGAAAGATCTCTACGAAGCGATTCTGGACCTGTTCGAGCAGGAACTCTGATTACCCTCCCGTGGCGTCCTGCTGCGGGGATCATTCTGCTTCTGCCGCGTTTACCCCTGTTTTATCCCGCCCTTTACTTTAACAAATAGTGCTTTTTACCGCCCATTAACATTCATTTGGTGAATGATAAATCAAAAAATCGCACAAAAAATCAAAAGCTGATATCCATATGATTTTCTTAGATATACAGCCACGCATTGAACAATAAACGCACAATTTTATGCCATTAGGTTATAAAAAACAGGTTAGTTAATACGTAATAACAACAGAAACAATTAGTCTGGTATTAATTTTTACCGTTATTAGTGTATACTTGATTTTGTGATGAGGGTCACAAAACAAAGACCCCACTAAAAATTCGACGAGGTAAAGAATCATGAAAATCAAAACTACTGTAGCGGCGCTCAGCGTCCTGTCTGTCCTGTCATTCGGTGCTTTCGCCGCTGACGCTATCAATGCCGAGCAGGCACAATCCCGCCAGGCAATCGGTACGGTTTCTGTCGGCGCAATCGGCACGTCTCCAATGGACATGCATGAGATGCTGAACAAAAAAGCGGAAGAACAAGGTGCGTCATCTTATCGCATCATTGAAGCGCGTTCAGGTGACCACTGGCACGCAACCGCTGAGCTGTACAAATAAGTTTTAGTAATAACTGAAGACCAAAATCTCTACTCAACGGCACCAGGCATAAAAATAGCAGTTCAACCCTTCTCGCCGTTGAGCAAAAACCCTATTCAGGAGCAAAAACTATGAAAACCAATTCATCATCGCAACCCTCGGTCTGGCATCCGTTCTCTCTTTCGGCGCAAGTGCCACCGTACAGCAAGTGAACGCTGACCAGGCGCAGAATCTGCAGTCTATGGGGAGTGTGTCTGTGACGTCCGTTACCGGCTCTCCAATGGATATCCGTCAGGCACTGGCCGCTAAAGCTGAAAAAGCAGGCGCCAGCAGCTATCGCGTCACCGAGCTGAACCAGGGTGACCACTGGCATGCAACGGCTCAACTGTATAAATAAACCCTCGTCGTATCTCATCATACGACTTGCCCCTGGCCTTCTGGTCAGGGGCTTTTTTATGGCTTGATCAATGGCGCGCGTTGAAGCGTAGCTGCCCTTCCAGCTCTTCTTCCGCTTCATCAAACAGCAAAATGAGTGCGCCAAACCGTCTGCGCAACTTTTCAGGCAGATGGATAAACTCAATTTCCAGCGGTAACGGCAACAGGCTGCCGGTCACCACGTCCCACAGCGTGTCCAGATTGGTGACGCTTTCCCGTTCAAGATCAAACACCCGGATAAATTCACGATAGAAGTCATCCTGACTGTCGATCTCGTCAAAATCAAAGGTATAGGTTTTCATTGCCAGTCACCCAGTCCAGGCGAGCGGCCTGCGCCGCCTGATTATTATAATCCCCCAATATGCAGGGTTTTGACTTCCAGATACTCTTCCAGCCCCAGCACGGACCCTTCGCGCCCCAAGGCCAGACTCTTTTACCCCACCAAACGGCCCCAGCTCTGTGGAGACGGCACATTCGTTAATTCCTATCATCCCGCTTTCGATGGCCTGCGACACGCGGAAGACACGTGCCAGATTTTGGGTATAGAAGTAAGCCGCCAGGCCATATGGCGTGTTATTGGCACGCTGGATAACCTCATCTTCCGAGGTAAAACGGAAGCAGGCCGCAACCGGGCCAAACGTCTCTTCTTCAGCCAGTTTCATGCCTTCATGCAATCGCCCAGGACAGTTGGCATCCAGAAATTGCCGCCAAGCGAATGGGGTTTACCGCCCGCCAGAACGGTCGCGCCACGGGCCACGGCATCTTCAACGTGTTCACGCACCTTATCGACGGCGGAGGATTCGATCAGCGGCCCCACGATGACGCCCTCTTCCAGACCATTCCCGACCTTCAGGGCCTTCACCGCATCGGCAAGCTTATTCACAAATTTGTCGTAGACGGTTTCCTGGATATAGAAACGGTTAACGCTGACGCAGACCTGGCCGGCATTGCGAAATTTATTGGCGATAGCCCCTTTGACGGCAGCCTCGATATCCGCATCTTCAAAGACGATATACGGCGCATTGCTCCCAGCTCCATCGACACTTTCTTCATGGTTTCTGCGGCGTTACGCACCAGCGTTTTGCGACGGAAGTCGAGCCGGTAAAGGAGATTTTCCGCACCTCATGGCTCGCCATAATCGCGTCACTGATCTCATGCGTATTCCCGGCTACGGCGTTGAGTACCCCATCCGGTACACCGGCCTGTTTTGCCAGCGTAAGCAGCGCGAAGGCGCTGAGAGGTGTGTTATTTGCCGGTTTGATTACCCCGGTACACCCTGCCGCCAGCGCCGGACCTAATTTACGGGTGAGCATGGCCATCGGGAAGTTCCACGGCGTAATCGCCGCGACCACGCCGATGGGCTCGCGGGTCGCCAGGATGCGGGAACCCGGTTTGATCGGTGGAATAATTTCGCCGTTCGCGCGCTTGGCCTCTTCGGCGAACCACTGGATAAAACTCGCGGCGTATTCCACCTCGCCTTCCGCTTCTTTCAGGGGCTTGCCCTGTTCGGTGGTCATTAAACGCCCGAGCCAGCTTTTGTTCTCAATGATCAGTTCGTACCAGCGGTAGAGAATTGCCGAACGCGCTTTCGCGGTTTTGGCGCGCCATGCCGGGAAGGCTTTGGCCGCCGCGGCAATGGCGTCTTCGGTTTCTGCTTTGCCGGCTTTAGCTACTCTGGCGATGACCTCACCGGTAGCCGGGTTCAGCACATCAAACGTCGTGTCCAGCGTTTTCCATATGCCGTTGACCAGATAACCGGTCTGAAAAAGGTGATTGTCCTGAAGCGCCTGGGTTGTCATGTGTCCTCCCTTCCTGAATGTAAGAGCATGCTGGAATAAGTATAGCCACAAAAAAACCGACGCTTTTGGCGTCGGCTTTTTTACTTCAGTCAGTTATCCGTAAGGGCGTTCTGATAGCGATGCAGCATAAACACCAGCCGTCCTACCGGCTCTGTCACCTGAGGTGGCGCTTCCCAGACTTTCAGCTTCTCCTGGTAGATATCCAGCTCTTCAAGCAGTTGCTTAAAGTAACGACGTCGTTTGTCATCGCTGGAGGCGGAAAGCACGTGGTCGGCCGTCCGACGCAGCTGGCGGTGGAAAGCCGACAGATCGTCATTGATGGGCACGGGGGCATTACGCAAACGCTGGTGCGCGATAATCATGGTCAAGGCCAGACGGAACTTGGCGATGTCACCCGGGAACTTGTTCAGCAGTAAAAACAGCTGCTGATAGAGCGCCGGCAGGTGGTTCTCTTTGCGACGCGCGGTATTGGTGGTCATGGACGACACAGCAGCCGAGACAAACTGATTCAACAGCACGCGGCCCGTCCGTGCCTGAGAGTTATCCCGCACCAGCAGAATGACCATCATCGCCAGGAAACAGCCCACCAGCTGACCTAAGGCGCTGTCTAAGAACTGGCTGAAATGGAAGGTCATCGGGTTATCCAGCACAATGATGTTAATCGTACTGGCCAGGGCACCCAATGAACCCAGCCGGCGCTTTTGCACTTCGATTCCGATAAAGAACGCCATCACCGCGAGGCTAATACAGAGCAGTAACATGCTCTGCTGGGTCGAGGGAATGATCACCAGAAAATAGAACGCGCCAATCGGCAGTGCAGCAATTGTGCCGAACAGGAAATCAATGGCCACCATGCGCGGATTCGGAAGACGCATCGCCAACGCGGTAACGACGGCGATCATCACCATCGCGCCGCTGCCGGAGGTCCAGCCGGTCCACAGCCAGAACAGCGTGCCGAGCATACAGCAAGCGTTGTTCGCCAGAAGTTAACCATCGCGTGATGGCGTTCGGCGGATTCTGCCTTGATCACCACTTCACCCTGCAGCACCTCTTCCTCCACCGCGCTGATTTTGGTGTTACTGATCACACCGCGTTTCAGCAACAGGTAGCGCGTCGCGGCCCCGACCCAGGTATAGATCGTCACTGGCGTATCACGATCCCCGGTCCAGACAATGACCCGGCGCATGCGTTTAAGCTGTTTGTGTACGTCCTGCACGGTTTCCACCGGCTCAGCAAACAGCTCGCGGAAGGTATCGGTTACCGCGTCCGGGCGGGTGTTTTGGATCAGATAGGTTTCACACGCCTGGGTAATCAGCGTTAAGGAGACGGTGTTGATGGCTTTAAGGCGGCGGTTGGCACGGGCCCAGCGCGAAGACTCCATGTTCAGATTGCTGCGCATTCCTTCCAGCGCCGTGGTGCGGCGCACCAGAGCGCTCCAGGCTTTATCCACCTCTTCGCTGTCACCATGCTTAATACAGAGCTGCATCAACTGATACTGGGCAACAATCAGCGCATCCAGTTCACGATCCACTTCCTGCTTAATGGAGCGAGGAGAGAAAAGCAGGTCAGCGACAATGGCACTGACAATACCGATGACAATCTCACTGCAGCGCTCTACGGCAAACTGCGGGGCAAGCAGCGGTTCGCTTTGAATGGTGATGATAATAATCAGCGCGGTATAACCGGCCAGACCCCAGGCGTAGGAGTTCTCCACTTTCACCAGCGACGAGAGCCAGGTACAAAGCCCGCCCAGATACAGCACACCATCAGCATCAGCAGCGGCGTGCGGATCATCAATATGATGATGGTCAGTGCGGCGAAACAGCCAATAAATGTCCCAATGATGCGCAGCATCCCACGGTAGCGGATCGCCCCGGAGTAAGGTTCCCCGCCCGCAGCAAAGGCAGGCCCTGCCGCCACAATCGCCGCCGTCAGTACGGCCCAGCGGGGGGTTTCCAGCTGAAAGTGGAAGCCGACAAACAGCGCCAGCACAATGGCACACGCCAGCTTAACGGCGAAGCGAATGTGCTGGCTGGCGATGGAAAAGATACCCATAACGATTAACCAAACTCGCGCAGGCGATGGGCAATTTTACGGAAGATGGAGTCCTGGCTGGCGTCACGGTCTTTTTCACCGGTGATCACCACCGTCGCTGTGGTCCCGGCAGGCCACAGATTGCCCTGCTGTTCATCCAGGTGGATACGCACCGGCACACGCTGGGCCAGACGTACCCATTCCAGGTTGGAATCCACCGTCGCCATCCCTTTAGTATCGTTAGAGCTGCTGGAGTTAGTGACCCCCGCGGCTACGCTGTCGACGGTACCTTTCAGCACTCGGTTACTGCCAAGCGGCGTAATTTCAGCCCGGAACCCCGGACGCACGCCTTCCAGTTTGGTCTCTTCCATATAGGCGAGCACGTAGAAGGAGTTCTGTTTAACCAGCGCCACGGCGGTTGAGCCGCGGGTGATAAACTCCCCGGCATAAACATTCAGGTTGGTGATCCAACCATCGGCTGGTGCGCGGATCACGGTGCGCTCAAGATCGAGCCGGGCAAGATCGCGCGTCGCTTGCGCTTTGGCCAGCTGATGCAGCACGGTTTGCAGGACGTTATTGGACTGGTCAATCTCTTCGCGGGACATCGCCTGAACACCCAGTTGGTTACGGCGACCTGCCTCACGACGTTTCTCGGAAGCCAGCGCCTGATAATAGCCACATCCGCTTCGGCTTCTTCTAACGCTTTCTGATAACGCGGCTGGTCGATGGTGAACAGTACCTGATCTTTTTTCACCAGCTGGTTATCGTGGACATTGACCGCAGTGATGAGACCCGCCACGTCGGGGGCGATTGCCACGACATCGGCGCTAAAGCGTGCATCACGCGTCCACGGTGATTCGGTGTAGTAGACCCAGGCGCGGAAAATAGCGATGAACGCGAGGATAACGAGCGCCATGGTGATGGCAGTGCGGGAGATTTTTCTTGTTAGCGTTTTCACATCAACCTCAGACAAACATGCGCGATATCAGGTAAAACAGGCAGCAATACAGCGCGGTATTGAACAATGCAGGATGCCAGACAAAATCGTAGATCCCGGTGGGGACCAGCACCTTGCGCACCAGCCAGAAAATCGCCAGTGATAAAAGAAGCTCGAAAAATATCGGTGGGAACGACAAACCGAACACCACGATAACGGGAAACAGACTCATGTTGACTTGATTAGAGAGAGTGCAGGCTTCAGACTTTTTTAGCGCACGCCACCGCAGGAGAGCAAGAAACGCCGGGCGAGAATGGCGCAGCGTTATGTAATTAATAATATATTAACGTAACTGTTATGCTGTTATCTATAATATGTGATCTAAATCACTTTTAAGTCAGAGTTAACAATGGAACGTCTAAAACGGATGTCGGTCTTTGCCAAAGTGGTTGAACTTGGCTCTTTTACCGCCGCTGCACGTCAGCTTCAGATGAGCGTCTCTTCCATCAGCCAGACCGTGTCCAAACTGGAAGATGAGCTGCAGGTCAAGCTACTCAACCGCAGCACCCGCAGCATTGGTCTGACGGAAGCGGGTAAGATTTACTATCAGGGTTGTCGCCGCATGCTGCTCGAAGTGCAGGATGTGCACGAACAACTTTACGCCTTCAACAACACGCCTATCGGTACGCTGCGCATCGGTTGTTCTTCAACTATGGCACAAAATGTTCTCGCCGCCATGACCGCTGACATGCTGAAAGACTACCCGGATTAACCGTCAATCTGGTCACGGGCATTCCCGCCCCGGACTGATTGCCGACGGGCTGGACGTGGTGATCCGCGTGGGGGCATTGCAGGACTCCAGCCTCTTCTCCCGGCGGCTGGGCAGTATGCCAATGGTGGTCTGCGCCTCGAAAAGCTATCTGGCTCAGTACGGGGTACCGGAGAAACCCGCCGATCTCACCAACCACTCCTGCTGGAGTACAGCGTTCGCCCCGACAATGAATTTGAGCTGATTGCCCCGGAAGGGATTTCCACCAGACTGCTGCCGGAAGGACGGTTCGTCACCAACGATCCGATGACCATCTCGCGCTGGCTGGTGGCGGCGCCGGGATCGCGTATGTGCCGTTAATGTGGGTAATCAACGAGATCAACAGCGGTGTACTGGAGATCCTCTTCCCGCGCTATCAGTCCGATCCGCGTCCGGTGTACGCGTTGTACACCGAGAAAGACAAACTGCCGCTCAAGGTTCAGGTGTGCATAAACTATCTGACCGAGTATTTTGTGGACGTGGCGGAGCTGTTTCAGGGAATGCGCGAAAGACGAAAGGAATAACCTTTAATTTCCCAAAAGTATATTTGCAATGAATATTCCAGGATGATACAGACCGTCATTCAGGAATATTCCTTCACCCCTGTCAGGAATAGCGAATTGACACTGCCGCCATCTGCGCCTTACCTTATAACAGTCTGACAGTCAGGCTGTTATTAATTTGTTACTGATATGAATAATAAAATGTATTTCTCAGGATGACCTTAAACAAGGAAAAGAAATGAATATATTTGAACAAACACCGCCTTCACGCAGGCGCTATGGACTCGCCGCGTTCATTGGTTTGATTGCAGGGATTGTCTCCGCCTTCGTAAAATGGGGAGCAGAGGTGCCGCTTCCGCCACGAAGCCCTACCGATTTATTCACCAGCGCGTGCGGACCGGAACAATTAATAAGAGCCGCAGGTCAGATTGATTGTTCCCGCAATTTTTTAAATCCTCCTTATGTATTTTTACGCGACTGGCTGGGCATTGCTGACCCTAACGCCGCGGTTTATACCTTTGCCGGCCATATATTTAACGCGGTCGGCGTAACACATATTATTTTCTCTATCGTCTTTGCTGTAGGGTATTGTGTAGTTGCTGAAGTCTTCCCGAAAATTAAACTCTGGCAAGGTTTACTGGCGGGTGCGTTAGCGCAGCTTTTTGTTCACATGATCTCCTTCCCGCTGATGGGGCTGACACCCCCGCTGTTCGAACTGCCCTGGTACGAACACGTCTCAGAGATCGTGGGGCATTTGATCTGGTTCTGGTCGATTGAAATCATTCGTCGTGACCTTCGCAACCGCATCACGCACGAGCCCGACCCGGAGATCCCGCTGGGTAACGCACGTTAAAAAAAATGGCGCGACTTTTACAGTCGCGCCATTTTTTCAGATTGGTTCAGGTCAGGCGGTGCCGCCCACCGTCAGGTTATCCACTTTCAGCGTTGGCTGACCGACGCCAACCGGCAGGCTCTGGCCCTCTTTACCGCAAACACCAACGCCGTTATCCAGTTTCAGATCGTTACCGACCATGGAGATCTGCTGCATGGCTTCAATACCGGAGCCAATCAGGGTCGCCCCCTTCACCGCTTTGGTCACTTTGCCTTTCTCAATCAGATACGCTTCTGAAGTGGAGAAGACGAACTTACCGGAGGTGATATCTACCTGACCGCCACCAAAGTTTGGCGCGAAGATGCCGTAATCAACGGACTCGATGATCTCCTGCGGTGTGGATTTACCCGGCAACATGTAGGTGTTCGTCATACGCGGCATCGGCAGATGCGCGTAGGATTCACGACGGCCGTTGCCCGTTGGCGCAACGCCCATCAGACGCGCGTTGAGTTTGTCCTGCATGTAGCCTTTCAGTACGCCATTTTCGATCAGCACGTTGTACTGCCCGGGCGTACCTTCATCGTCGATTGAAATCGAGCCACGGCGATCCTGCATCGTGCCGTCATCAACCACGGTACAGAGTTCAGATGAGACGCGTTGTCCCATCTGGCCGCTGAATACGGAGGTGCCGCGACGGTTAAAATCGCCTTCCAGACCGTGGCCCACCGCTTCGTGCAGCAGCACACCAGGCCAGCCTGCGCCAAGTACCACCGGCAATGTACCGGCGGGTGCCGCCACGGCAGACAGGTTCACCAGCGCCATGCGCACGGCTTCTTTTGCCCACGCGTCAGCGCGTGCTTCACCGTCAACATCGCCCAGGAACCAGTCATAACCAAAACGACCGCCGCCACCGCTTGAACCGCGCTCACGTTTACCGTCGTCTTCAACCTGCACGCTGACAGAAAGACGTACCAGCGGACGCACATCCGCTGCCAGCGTGCCGTCTGTCGCCGCGACCAGGATCAGTTCATAGACACCGCTCAGGCTGGCAGAAACTTCCTGCACGCGTTTATCCGCAGCGCGTGCGACTTTATCCACGCGACGCAGGATATCCAGTTTCTCTTCACGGCTCATGCTCTGCAGGGGATCGATACTGGTATAGAGCGCAGAGTGCTGCACTTCACCCAGCGTCTTCACGCGACCGTCACCGGTTTCGCGCACGATAGTCCGCGCAGCCAGCGCGCTCTGCTCTAGTGCGGCCAGGCTAATCTGGTCGGCATAAGCAAAACCGGTTTTCTCGCCGCTGACGGCACGTACACCGACACCCTGGTCAATGTTATAAGAGCCATCTTTAATGATGCTGTCTTCTAAAACCCAGGATTCGTGATAGCTCGACTGGAAATAGAGATCGCCGTAGTCGAGACGGCGTTCGGTCAGTTGACCAAGAATGGAGAACAGGTCCTGATGGCTCAGGCCGTTCGCTGCGAGCAAATGTTCACTTACCAGGTTCAGACTCATCGTATTGCTACTCGTTCGTTGCCGCCCGTGGCGGTATATAAATCGTATTTATTGAGAGTGAGGCAATTACCTGCCCACGTCAAATCATTGCTGTGCATCTTTGCGCGGCTGGCGCAGCACTTCATTAATCTGCGGTTTATCCACCGGCCCGGTGATGCGATAGCGCAGAATAGAGACTTTGCTCCACAGCGGCCCCAGCACTTTACTGGCGGCAAACACCGCCGCACCGACAATCGGGTTCACCACAAAAGCCGCCGCCACGCCGACGGTGGCAGAAATTTCAGGTGCCACCACCGCTTCCATATCCAGTTCGCGGCGCACGAGGTTGACCGAGCCTTTCATCGCAATATCCGCTTCCAGGCCGTCCACCAGCGTATCGTCGGTATGCAGCACCCCGTCTTTGATCCATGCCGTACTGCGGATGGAGTCGTAATAGAAACCTTCGCTGAAGGTATCGCTAAAGTCGAAACGCAGCTTACGCAGCAGGGCATCAAAGCTCAACAGACGCAGTATCTGGCCCGCATGCCCGGTACTCACATCGGCAATCTCACCCTTGCCAAAGCGGGTTTTCAGAATGCCGTTCAGTGAGGCTTCATCCGGCGTCCACGGTGCCGCACGCCAGTGGAGATCGTAATTCACGTCAAATGATGACCCCCGCAGCGGCGTGCTGATGCCAAAGAAGTTAGCCACGGAATCCAGTTTATTGCCCTTGATGTCGCCCTTCAAAGAGGTTCGCTGCTCGCCCGGGTTATTAACCCACTCCCCGGCGGCCCTCAGACGGCCAAAGCCGGTGTCGATAAGTCCGCCCGCAAGGCTCAGCGTATTCCCCTTAATGGCGAAATCGCCGTCAATACGGCCATACTTTTGACCCCAAAGCCAGCACTCAGCACAGCGTAGCTGGAGATCGGGCCAGCCGCTGAAGTCGATACGGGTTGGGTTATTCAACGGCGCCGTATTTGACGGATGATCTTTTCCGCTCGCGGTGGCCGGGTTGTAGTAAAGATAGCGAATCGCCGCCTGCCACGGCGCGTTGTCGCGCATGGTCAGCGTGCCATTGATCTCGCGGCCTGGGCTTCGACTTTTGACCCGTTCGCCGTCGGCTGTGAAACAATGCTCAGGTTATTCCACTGCTGTCCACCCAGCATCAGCGACGGCGTACGAACAGTAATGCTCTGCGGGAACTGGGCAGCCTCATCAACGTTTTGGCCGACGCCCTTCTGGAACAGGGCCAGCCACTCGGCCCGTCCATTGGCGGCAGATTAAGCTCAATGCCGGTGTGATCGGGCAGCGGCGGCGTGGTGCGGCTGTCCGTCGTCCAGATGGCTCTGTCGAGCGTGAGCTTACGATTAAGCAGCCAGCGGCTGTTGAAATGGTTTTTCTCACCCGCACTGCCGGTCAGCGCGAAGCTGTTAAGATTGCCATCGACGTTAACCTTTATTGGCAGCGGTTGACCGGACGATTTATCCAGCGGTGCAGGCAACTGGCTCTGAATGTTTTTCAGATCGCCGGTGATATCAACTTTATAGCGCGCACCGGCGTGATAAGGCAGTTCAATTGCCACCTTGCCATTCCAGGAGACTGCACCGTTAACGGACTCCTCAATCGGCTTCGGCAGAACATCCATGCGCGATGGCTGCCAGTTGCGTCCAGGTTGACGGCTACCTGATAAGCTTTCTCGCCCTCGGTGGTCGAGAAATCAATATTCACAGGCTGATTAAACCAGCTGGCCGTGAGCGGCTCGCTCTTCAGATTACCGTTCTCAAAGCTAAACTGCCCGCTGAGGTTCTTCAGGGTGCTTTCAAGCGGCTTAATATACAGGCTGTTGTTATTGAGACGGACATCGCCTTTGGCGGTGGTCATTTCACCGTCGAGCGGGATATCAAGATGTAAGCGAGCACTCACATCGCATCCAGCTGCAGCTGCTGAAGGGTGGCTGCCAGTGACTCTTTCAGCGGCGTGTCTTCAAAATAGGGGCCGACCGCTTTCCCGGGGCCGTTAATGTCGGCATCAATCAAAAGCTTCTCTTTTGAG
>ENA-OQHY01000171-OQHY01000171.1-human-gut-metagenome-genome-assembly--contig:-NODE-171-length-36987-cov-7.643652_pt1 | contig 36987 bp, 38 predicted proteins | sample MGYA00242570_ERZ504733 | MGnify/ENA primary metagenome ERZ504733 (study PRJEB26092, sample SAMD00036219) | human gut metagenome | host: Homo sapiens | study: EMG produced TPA metagenomics assembly of... | reverse complement strand
GAACTAACCCGTAAGTTTGAGGAAAGATGGTCGCAAAGATAAGTTTCGGAAGTTCATTGTATGGCGCACTGGCATACAATGGTGAGAAGATTAACAAGGAAGAAGGAAAACTCTTGGCTACAAACAAAATCTTCGATGATTGTTCGGGAAAGACGAGCATCGCCAATGCCTTGCGTGATTTCCAGCGATACCTTTCTCCACATATCAGAACGGAAAAGCCTGTCGTGCATATCTCCCTGAATCCGCATCCTGATGATGGGCTGACGGATATGGAGATGGAGAATATTGCCCGTGAATACTTGGAGCGCATGGGATATGCAACCAGCCATACATGGTTTACAAGCATGAGGACATCGACCGTCATCACATGCACATCGTGACCATCCGAGTGGATGAAAACGGCAAGTGTTTGGATAGCCGATACAACTACCATAGGAGCAAGGCTATCACCCGTGACCTGGAGGAGAAGTACAATCTCCACAAAGCAGACCGCAAGCAACGCCAGGCAGACAATCCACTTCGTAAGGTGGATGTAAGCCAAGGCTATGTGAAGAAGCAGGTTGCCAATACTGTGAAATCACTCTGCGCCACCTACATGTTCCAGTCCTTAGGCGAATACCGTGCACTTCTTTCCTTATATAATATATCCTTGGAGGAGGTCAGAGGCGAAGTTGGCGATCGTGAGTATCATGGTTTCGTCTATTCTGCACGGACGGGCAGGGCAACAAAGTTGGAAATCCTTTCAAGGCTTCCAAGATTGATAAGTCTGTCGGTGTGGAGGCAATAGAAAAACGGTTCGCTTATTCTACCAAGAAGTTTAAGGAGGAAAAGAAACTCTCCGAGATGACCCGTCATAGCGTGGAAGCTGTCTTGAAGCAGACGTATCATAAGGATAAGTTCGTTGAGTTGCTGAAAGCAAAGGGCATTGATGTTGTTTTCCGCCATACAGCTGACGGCCGTATCTACGGAACAACATTCATTGACCACCGCACTCAAAGCGTTTTCAATGGTTCAAGGCTTGGAACGAATCTTTCTGCCAATACCCTGCAGGAGCACTTCTCCTTACCTTACGAGAATGAGCAGCCGATACCGCTTACCATCCCGAAGGAAGATGGCATAATGCCGGAACAGGAATATCATGGTTCTGGCTTGTTCGATGAGTACGGCAGCGGTCTTGGACTTATGGCAGGGAATGGTTCTTCCAACGAGGCACAGGAAGCAGCATTCGATAGAGAGTTACGCAGAAAGAAAAAGAAGCGAAAAGGGAGAAACCTTTAATCGTATTAACAAGGTATAACTTCAAAACAGAAAAAACAATGGCACAAGAAGACGATTTGAGAGCATTGGGAAAAATTATGGATTTTCTCCGTGCCGTGAGTATAATACTCGCAATAATGAATGTATATTGGTATTGCTATGAGGCAATGCGCATGTGGGGAGTGACAATCGGGGTGGTTGACAGAATCCTAATCAACTTCAACCGTACAGGCGGTTTATTCCATTCCATTCTCTACACCAAGCTGTTTTCGCTTCTGCTCCTGGCGCTCTCATGTCTGGGAACCAAGGGCGTAAAGGCAGAGAAGATGAGTTGGAGCAAGATTTGGACGGTTCTTGCCGTAGGCTTCTGTCTGTTCTTCCTCAACTGGTGGATATTATTGTTGCCTATATCACATTTGGGCAATGCCACGCTGTACATATTTACAATGACAGCGGGTTATATCTGCCTGTTGATGGGAGGACTTTGGATGAGCAGACTCTTGAAACACAACCTCATGGAGGATGTGTTCAATAATGAGAACGAGAGTTTCATGCAGGAGACCAAACTAATGGAGAACGAGTATTCCGTCAATCTGCCAACACGATTCTATTACAAGAAGAAATGGCAGAGAGGATGGATCAACGTGGTCAATCCTTTCCGTGCCACCATCGTGTTAGGTACACCGGTAGTGGCAAGTCTTTTGCTGTAGTGAACAACTACATCAAACAGCAGATTGAAAAATCTTACTCAATGTATATCTATGATTTCAAGTTTCCCGACCTTTCGACGATTGCCTACAACCACATGATGAACCATCAGAATGAATATAAGGTCAAGCCACAGTTCTATGTTATCAACTTTGACGATCCTCGCAGAAGTCATCGCTGTAATCCTATTCACCCGGATTTCATGAGTGACATTTCCGATGCCTATGAGAGTGCATACACCATCATGCTCAACCTCAACAAGACGTGGGTTCAGAAGCAGGGCGACTTCTTCGTGGAAAGTCCGATAATCCTCTTTGCTGCTATCATCTGGTATTTGCGCATCTACAAAAACGGAAAGTTTTGCACCTTTCCTCATGCCATCGAATTGCTTAACCGCAGATACGAAGATGTATTTCCGATTCTGACAAGCTACCCGGAACTTGAGAACTATCTTTCGCCATTCATGGACGCATGGCAAGGTGGGGCAATGGAGCAGTTGGCGGGTCAGATAGCCAGTGCCAAGATTCCGCTTTCAAGGATGATTTCTCCGCAGCTCTATTGGGTGATGTCGGCAAGCGAGTTCACGCTCGACATCAATAATCCCGAAGAACCAAAGATTCTGTGCGTAGGCAACAATCCCGACCGACAGAACATCTATGGTGCTGCACTCGGCTTGTACAACAGCCGCATCGTGAAACTCATCAACAAGAAGGGACAACTCAAATCATCCGTTATCATTGACGAGTTGCCGACCATCTATTTCAAAGGCTTGGATAACCTGATTGCTACGGCACGAAGTAACAAGGTTGCCGTCTGCTTGGGCTTCCAGGACTTCTCGCAATTGGTCCGTGATTATGGAGACAAGGAGGCAAAGGTGGTTATCAATACCGTTGGTAATATCTTCAGCGGACAGGTCGTTGGCGAGACCGCCAAGACTTTATCCGAGCGTTTCGGCAAGGTGCTCCAAAAGCGCCAGTCTATTTCCATCAACCGTCAGGATGTCTCTACATCCATCAATACCCAGATGGACAGTCTCATTCCGCCAAGCAAGATTAGCGGACTCACCCAAGGTATGTTTGTCGGCTCTGTTTCCGACAACTTCACCGAACGCATAGAGCAGAAGATCTTCCATGCTGAGATTGTCGTTGACACCGACAAGGTAAAGCGAGAGGAAAGCCATTATCAGCCAATCCCTATCATCAACGACTTCAAGGATGCCAATGGCAATGACTGCATGAAGCAAGCTATTCAAGACAACTACAATCAGATAAAGGAGGATGTCAAGCAGATTGTCAAGGACGAACTGGAGCGCATCGCTGCTGACGAGAATTTGAAACACTTGATACAGAAATAAAAACGACAAAGGCAGTGGAACAAATCTTCACTGCCTTTGTCGTCTTTCTATTTTAATAATGCCTTGCCTTTTTCTGTAAGCATATATTTTTGTCCCGGATGCTTTGGATTTTTAGGGTATTTCATTGAAATTAGACCTTCTTCCAAAGCAGGGGTAAGATAAATTCTCAGGAAATTAACCCTATCCTTCAATTTTAAGAGAGACATGATTTCTTTTACTGAATATTCATTGGTATTTACAACAGAAATCAGCTCCTGAACAAATTTTGTAGCTTGTTGGGTAGCTTGTTGGGTAGCTTGTTGGGTAGCTTGTTGGGTAGCTTGTTGGGTGTTTACCACACTGCTCCTATTATACTTAAACACGACCCACACAAAATTACCATCAGTATTGAATTCTGGAGCAGGCAAGCCTACACGTTTGCATTCATCAACCATTGTACCTATTCCACGTCCCCAACTCTCCAATATCTTGCTCTTATAGAGTACGTTGGCGATAATTGGATTCTGTGGCTTGGAGTCATGTTCCTGCATAAGACGTTCTATAGGCAAGTCGGCAGGAAAAGTTCCTGTATTTCTTATTTCAACACGATCATCGTAGATAGCGATGCTTACAGAACTACCCGGTTGATGATACGAGCGATGGCAAAGTGAGTTGATGCAGCTCTCTCTTAAAGCCTTGTACGGAATGCTCAACTCTTCATCACGATAAAGACCATTTATCTTACCAGACAGTGAGAGATGCTTAAAGAAAAATGCCATTGCGGCATCAAGCAATTCATAAATGTTACCTTCCGCACGTTGGTTGTCTATAAACTCTTCTTTTGTTGTTCCTCTGAAACGAGCCATACGCACAAGGCATTGGGGATAGCCATACAAATTCTTGCCAAACAATACTGCGGCAGCATTGTTTAGTTTCCCAACATGGAGCAGACCGAATTTTTTCAAGATTACAGGTATCTCCTCGCGAATGGTTGTTTCTGGAAGTCTTCCGTTTCGTATTCCCTCACGGACAGCACCGAGAATGGCATTCTCATCCAAGTCGCTTATTTCCAAATCAGAGTTGATCATTGCCTCCCAACCATATTTGCCGCCTCTTTCCATTAAGAGATGGTTATATCGTTCTTGCGGCATGAAGGTAGTGGTACTTTCAATACGCATATACGCTCTTCCTTTGTAGGTGAACGGACGCATATATCGTGTAAATTCAGCATGAATGCATATCACATACTTATTGGTTTCAGGAATAGGCACATACGCTATCTCCAACTCCACGAAAGGCTCAATTCTATTGACTGCCTCTGCAATGGAACGTTTGGTACTGTCGGAGACCTCCTGACCTATAATTTTGCCATTGTCTTTGACACCATAAAGTATATTGCCACCATCACCATTGAGAAAAGCACACAACGTTTCCATCGAGCGATCTAACTGTCCCGTCGATTCCTTGAACTCCAAGTTGCTGCCTTCCTCTAATTCTGCTATTCTTTCTATATCTTGATAATTCATTGTGTCTGCATTTTTTTACGAACCCAGATGGGAGCCAACAAGATGTCCTTCTGGAAATCGTTTGCTGGAACTTTTTTCAAATGACATTTGATGATATTCATCTGTTGTTCTGTTACGTTTCTTTCACCAATTTCTCTCAGCGCCATTACGATAAGTAACATAAGTCTTGAACGATAGGCAAATGTCCGCATTTCAGAGGTATGCTTGAACATAATGCTTTTGCCCTTACCCAATGATACCTTGCGGGAGGAACCATCGGTAACAAAGACAATATCTGATGGCATCTGTGAGGATAATCCTAATAGAATCATGGCATAAGCACCAGTCGGGGCTATTCTTACCTTGTCACGATTTGCAATACCTTCTGCTATTTCTTCCACAGATGGCGTGATAAATCCACTTTCACTTTTTTCGTCAATTATTGGATAGCAATAGATTCCTTGGGCTACCCGTATGATGTCTCTGCCTTTGCATAGACGAACCAAGGCAGACCTTACAGCGTCAGATGAAGCTGTATGGGCAAATAAGTCTGGAAAGAACAACGTTCCCCGTTTGGAAGATTTTACTTTCCTTTTTATTTCATTGTAAGCACTCTTCTCTGCCATATCCATTCATTGTTTTGCCACAAAAATACAGTAAATTTGTGGCAAAACCAAATCTTTTATTCTTTTTCACTATATAATTTGCTTTATATGTACAGAGTCGGCATAAATAAGCAGTTTATCCCCAATAAATCTATAAATTAACTCCGAAAGTTGTTCCTACGGCAAGTGTATTCATCCATTCACCGTTTTTTTGCTGTGAGAAGGCTGGAGATTGTAATCAAGGAAGAAACGGATGCAATAGTTTTCCTTAGCTTTGTAGGAGAAAGATATTCCACTTCCGAAACAGACGCCACAATTCTTGGGAACGACATTGTCTCCTGAGAGAGAAAGTTTTGGTTAGACGATATATCCGGTCAATAGCTTGCTTCCAATATTCCATCTTGATGTAATGGGGTAAGAAAAGTAAGGTCCAGCCATTGCCATGACGGCATCGAAGGTTTCACATTCCGCGACTTCGCCATTCGACGTTTTATAGTCCAGTGCTGACTACAGAGAAATAGAGCCGTTCTTCTGAGTCGTCGTAAACAGAATTTCATCTTCTCATCCTCTCTCTTTCTTCATCTTGCTCCATTCTTCGGTTTACTCTTTCCTGCATTCTGTCAAGGAAGTAAGTCCTACTTTCGTTCTTGCGCATCTTCATATCCGCATAGATGTGGTAGCACTCCTTTGCATTTACTCCAAGCATCTTGTAGAAATATGCGGCTACTTCCTTCAAAGGTATCTCGCCATCGTTGACACAGCCCAGTTCGTCTATACCATAAATGAGTTCAACAAGGTCGGAAGCTTTGCCAGTCCAACGGATTGGGGTGACTTCATTTGACTTTTCCTTGCCTATGGCATTCGTAGCTACTGGGGCGGAAAGCATATTGGATATCCCCGACTTGGCATGCTGCACCATCTTTCGGATAAACGACAAGGCTTTCTTCACATACATGCAGGGAATATGCTCAGTACCCAAATGCAACAGTGGATGATACTGCAATTCGGTTTCGGCAAATACGAGAGAGTGCATAGCCTCGTGCTGCTCATGAGCCTGGCGGCTAAGGTCTATCACACGACCGATAAAGATGTGGTATTCTACCTGCAATTGGGTTGGGTCTATATTGTCCATACCATCCAAGAGTTTGAAGAACTTTGTTTCTGTCAATATCTGATGCTTCATATCGATAAATATTAAAGGGTTCAACACTAAATGATGCGTGTACACACTTAGTTTTGTACTAAATCCATGCCAGAGAATGGTTTCAAATAATAACGAATTTAAGTAACCATATGATTATCAGTATATAACATCACGATTAGAAGCTTATTACGCAGCGAAGCTTACAGAAAAAGTGTTTCAAAAATGAAACAACAGTATCATCTCTGAAACACTTATCCGTCACTACTTTAACTTTCTTATATGCTTTATGCCATGATTCTTCATCTTCCGGTACATCGTAGAACGGCTTATCCCCATTGACTTTGCTGTAGATGTGACATTGCCTCCGAACACCTCCAATACCTTTTCATAGTGCTCCTTCTCAATACCGTCTTTTTTCTCCTTCAAATTAGTTGCAGGATGGCTGCATCCTTTGCTCAACATCAAAGTGTCTTCTGTGATTGTATCATTTGCAGATAACAGTACGGCTTGCTGGACCACATGTTTCAATTCTCTAACATTACCAGGCCATGAATATGTCAGCATGGCTTTCTGGGCTTCATCTGTTATAGCCGTAACATGCTTGTTCATCCGCTCATTGGCTTCTTCCATGAATGCAGAAGCCAATGGGAGAATGTCATCTTTACATGATTCGAGTTCTGGCAATTGAATAGTAAACTCACAAAGACGATAATACAGATCTTGGCGGAAACGTTTCTCCTTGATTGCATCCTCCAAATTCTCGTTGGTAGCGGCTATTACTCTTACATCGGCTGTCTTTTCTTCCGTACTTCCCACAGGAGAATATGTTTTCGTCGTCAGGACACGCAGAAGCATCTGCTGTACCTCGATTGGCAAGTTGCCAACTTCGTCAAGAAAGAGTGTACCGCCGCTTGCCGCACCGAAATATCCGTCCTTGTCACATTCAGCACCCGTGAATGCTCCTTTTCTGTATCCGAACAATTCAGACGCGGCAAGTTCCTTGCTCAATATGCCACAGTCCACACGGATATATGGCTTGTTTGATCGGTTGCTCTTTGCCCAGATGCTGTGTGCAACATGTTCCTTCCCGGTTCCATTGGCACCAAGAATAAGCACAGAAATGTCTATTGGAGCACACAGAAATACACGGTGATAAACCTCCTGAAAAGCCTTGCTCTTCCTTTCCTGTATGTTTCCTGTTTTCTTTTTCCGTAGCTCTCGGTGACGGATTATTTCCTCTATCTGTGGATACAGTTTGTCGAACAGCAACTCCTTCGGAATATAATTCACCGCCCCGAGTTTCATTGCCTCTACTGCTGTGACAGCCTGGTCGTACTGGGTCATAATGATAAACGGATTGCGGATGTCATTGTCATTCATCCACTTGAGCAAGTCATTACCCGTCTTATTGTCTCCAAGCTGCAAATCACACAAGACAACATCTTCTACATGCGCATTTCGAACAAGTTCAACGGCATTCTTGAAGCTGTAAGCATTCCTGGTATGGAAGCCTTTTGATTCAAGGATGCTGCACAGATAGTTGCAGAATGTTCTGTTGTCATCAATCACTAATATCGTATCTTTTGCCATATCAAACGTTATTTTCAAGTTGTGTTGTTGCCTCATTGATGATGGTCTCTGCCTGTCTAATTACAACATAAACTGCCATGTTTATTTCTTCATCCGTAGCAGAGGTATTCTTCAAGAGTCTGCTGAGTTCCCGCAGCGGTCCATCAGCACTGATAATGCTCCACGAGCTGTACAGGTGATGTACTATATTCTGCATTTTCACCCTGTCTTCTATGGAAGCCGTCGCCTTTATGCTTACAAGCTATTCCTTCGTCTCACCGACAATTGTCTCGAGCAGCTTGTTCTTATTTCCGTATGCCATCAACCTTGAAAAATCCATCTTATGCTCTTTTGTTACGGTTTCTATATATCCTTCAACCTTCTCACGGAGTTCCTTAAAGGATACAGGCTTGAAGACGCAGCCGCAGAATCCTGCCGATATGAATTCCTCTTCGGTGATGTTGTCGGACGCCGTCAGTATCAATACGGGGATGGATCGTGAATTTCTGATATTGGAGGCTCTCAAAAGTTCCAAAACTGCATATCCGTCGTATTCCGGCATCTTCAGGTCTGTAATCAACAAGTCGTATTCATTCTCACGCATTTTCAGCATCAGATCGTTCACATTCCGGCAGGTATCGCAAGACATTCCGGCAACAGAAAAAGCCTCATGTATGATTTCAAGCTGTGCCTCGCTGTCATCAATGGCTATGATCCTGTAATTGGATGCAGTGTCGATACCTTGATAGCAGTCTGTCACATTCTGCGGAGAGTCTGCTCTTTCCATTGGCAGCTTCACTGTAAAAATGCTGCCTTTTCCTTTTTCACTCTCTACGGATACGGTACCTTTCATCAGTTTCACAATGCTGTCAACGATAGACAGACCAAGCCCGAACCCGTCCTTAGTCGCAGCATTGCCAAGACGGTGAAATGCCTTGAAGATTTCAGCTGTCTGTTCTATACTCATGCCTGTACCGTTATCATGTACAGACATGGTGTATATTCCATTGATATACTCGGTTATCAGTATGACATCTCCTGACGATGAGTATTTGATGGCATTCGACAGCAGGTTTCGTCCGATTCTCAATAATTTCAACTTGTCAGCTATCACTACTCCTTCCGCATGGGCATGCACCGTAAGAGTCAGACCCGCCTGCGTAGCTTGTGCAGAATACTCCAACCGCAGCATTTCTGAAATGCTTTTCAAATTTACAGGCTTCTTGAAAAGCGTTTCCTTTCCGCTGTCCAAGCGATAAAATGTCAACAGACCATCTATCATTTCAGACATCATCTTGGAGGACTGATATATGCCAGTCATTCTTTCGCAAGAAACATGGTCTCTCTCGCGAAGCATTTGTGCAGACTCGCTTGATATAGCAGACAATGGACTTCTTAATTCATGAACAATGGTCAGAAGCGTCTTTCTACGGCTTCTCAGCAGTTCCTGATTCTGTCGGTTTGCTTCTTGAAGTTCCGCAATAAGCTGCTCCATGTCAGCTTGGCTTTTACGCATTCTTGCTGCAAATTTCTTTACAAGAATGAACATGATGAGAAACACTGGTATAAGTGAGCTGAGCATACATATATAATAATAAGGATTTCTGTTTTCAATAGCCTTAATCTGCTGCTCACGCTTGGCAATACCATTATTCACTTTTGCGTCAACAACGGTTATCACATTCTGCAAATGCTTATTGATGACCTCATTTCTGATTCTGAGGCTGTCGAGTATGCCACTTACCTTACGGCTCTGCTGCTGGTGTCTTGTCAACAAGTCGTTGTGCAGCGTAGTCAGCATCCTTGCCGTTTCGCTATGTCTCAACGTGACTTTGGAGGAGTCTGTCTTCTCGGACTTCTTACCGAACAGACGACTGAAAAAGCCTTTTTTCTTTTTCGTCTGCGCTTCCTGCGCTGATGAAACGACTCTTCTGCTTTCAGACTTGCTCTTTTCTACAATCTTAGGGACTTCTGTTGTAAACCTTGAATGAATATCGGTGCACTCGTGTATCGCATTTCTCATGGCAAGCAAAAGTCTTCTTTTTCTTTCAACAATTCCTGAACCGAACATATATCTTCATTGGTACAAAGACTGGCTATATTCTGAAGGCGGCTACTAACATCCGCACTAAGCCTGTGGTATTCGTTCGCTGCTGTTGAATCCCAGTCGGCAGCCGTTTCACCGAGCAGGGCCAGTTTGGTGACATGTATATTCAAATCATACATGCTTTTTCGCCAAAGATGCAGTTCTGCATTTCTATTCTCCATACTACTTCTGTCGCGCCATTCAAATAGGCCGATTCCAATGGTACATCCTACAACAATGGTGGCTATCATTATGCCTAAAGCCATCCATCGGCAGATATGCCCGGTCTGTTTTTTGCGTTCCATATTGCTATTATCTTTTGATATTACTATTACATATTGCCAATTTATATTGTTTTTAGTTGACAAAGATACACTCATAGCTTCGCAATTACGAATTTCTGCTCATTTTATAACAACTTTTATTACTTTAAAAACGATCTGTACGTCGTACATATAAGCTAATTTGCGTATCTTTTACGTTGTTTTTCTTAGTATAATTATACATTTTCATTCTTTTTGTTTACTTTTGCACCGTCTTAGCGGATAGTTCCGCCAATAGGTAATTGATTATTATAACTTAAAAGGAAAGTATGAAAACGAAACTGATTGTTTTGGCGATAAGTTCTCTGGCAATTCTGGCTTCCTGCACAGGAAAGAAGACTACGCCAAATGCTGCAGACAATGATTCTGCAAATGTAGTTGACACCACCGCTTCTAATAAGGACAATGTGGATTTGACGTCTGTTGCAGGAACGTATGAGGGAACTCTCCCGGCAGCAGATTGCCCGGGTATAAAGACAGTGCTCACTATCAATACTGATAGCACCTATCTGTTGAAGCAGGACTATATCGACAAGAAAGATGGTCACGATGAAGCAAGCGGCATTTTTAAAGTGCTTGACGGTAAAGTCCTTATGCTTGTTCGTCCTTCAACAGGTGAACAGACCTTTTATAAGGTTAAGAATGCCAACAGCATCATTATGACAGATTCTATGGGTGTAGAACCTGAAGGTGAGACTGCAAAATTGTATGTACTGAAAAAGAAATAGTACACAGGAATCAAAAAAACGTGGACAGACAATTAAGTCTATTCACGTTTTTTCGATATATGGATTATCATCCTTCAAATCTACTAAAGGTGTTATCTACCTAAGGTATATCTCATGCCGACGGTTATATTGAAATTCAGCGGTTTTTCCTTGTAGATGGTCTGGAGCGAAGAGCTGTCGTCAAAATAATAGCTTATGCCAGGTTCCGCAAAAATGCCGATATTGTTGAGTATGTCAAGTTGTACACCAACAGAGGCATTTACAGACATCTGCAAAGGTTTACTATCAATATCTGTTTTTTCTGTTTTCTTTGTCGTGTTATTGATGACATATTGCTGCGTAATACTTCCGGATACGCATTTCTCTACAAGAACCCCTGCATAGCCATATAGATAGAATCGTTTATATGACCAGGCATTATATTTCACGTTGACAGGTATTCCGACATAGTTCAGCTTTTGCTCGCCAGTGTAATGGTTTTCTTCTGTTCCGTCTTTCATATCAGATGAGAGAGAGTGTATGTCAATCCACTTTCTATGCTTAACCGTGCGTTGAATGCGTATGCCACCTTGAAACCTATACGGACAGGAAAATGGTGCTTGTATTCTGTCCTCACGTCCTTTCCTTGGTTGAAGATGTTGATTCCAAGCATAGGGTCGTCTTCCCAGTCGGAATCGTCAGGACCGACTGCTGTTACAGGGTCACCAATCGACATGATGGTTTTTGTTGTTCCCATCGCACCCATGGCGCTTGTACTTACTGTCCAACGTGACGATGTGGAAGGAGAGAAAGACCGTATTGCACCAGAATTGCAGGCTACGAGTTGGTTGTGAATGTTGTCACGGTTGTATCTTTTTACATTTTCTTTGTCTTTCTCTGGATCCGCAACTTGTTCTTTGCCACTGGTCGTATTGGTTTCATTAGCACTTTTTTCATAGTCATCGTTATTGTTATCGGAAGTAGTTTCTGAAGAGACCCAGCTATCAAAAACGGACGATGATATTTCTTTGCCTTTTTCGGATTTCCTTGTCATATCCGTAATGTGCGACATCGAAGAGTTGTCTGCCATGAAATCATTGCAATCACCAGCCGCAAAAGAGCTTTTGACAGATGACTTTATGGTCTTCGTGTATACTTGTTGTCTTGCTAATTCTGATGCATCCCGTTCACTGTATGTATATTTGGAATAGATGGAATATCCCAAAAGTAAAGCTACACTTGCAGCTGCAGCCACACTTGCCATACGACGTAATCTGAATGTTACAGAATACTTGCTGTTTCGTACATATCCACCATTTGCACCAGCCATCTCTTTGCGGATGTCTTTCCAAAGTCCCTCAGGCTCATTTATCTCATAATTGCCCAAGCGGTTGTGTATGTCTTTTTGCCAATTATCTTTCATACGTCAGTTGGATTGATGGTTCTATATTGTTTTATTTTCTGTACCAGCATTGCCTTGGCTTTGTGCAGTTGCGAGGCAGATGTATTCTCCTTTATGCCGAGCAGAGAAGCTATCTCCTTGTGACTCTTGTTGTCAATGACATAGAGATTGAATACAGTACGGTATCCTTCCGGCAGTTCGCGTATGAACTGATATAGTGTTTCGGTCGGTATATCCTCTGTTTCAATACTTCCGCTGTCTGCTATATCCATATCAGCATCTTCTATATATGAAAGAGCTAAGCGGTTCTTCCTGCGAACAAACTTTATTGTCTCGTTAAGCGTAATCCTTGCCATCCATGCCTTTAGCGAACCCTCACCACGATACGTAAAACTATTCAGAGAAGTGAAAATCTTGATGAACGACTCTTGCAGCACATCCTTTATGTCCTCGTCATCCGTGATATAACGTGAGCAGAGTGCAGACAGATACCGCACATGCCTACGATAAAGCCACTCGGTAGCAGTATTGTCGCCATCGAGAGCCTTTCGCAGCCAGCGTTCCTCTTCTGTTTTTTTTCTGAATGTTATACCGAACATCGTGTCTAATTGTTCAAAAGCTCTGAAAAAAGCAAAGTGCAAGTGCCTGGTCTTTAAGCCATTGGCACCTGCACTCTCTCGTTGCAACGAGCATCCTACTTTGTTACAGTAACAGCCACCGTAGCAGTTTTTTGATTTTTGTCTGTGACAGTGACTGTGGTGCTTCCTTCTTTTACACCCTTTATGGTAAGCTTGGCATCTTTGATGGTTGCAGTTGCTATTTTATCATCCTTGCTTGCAGCTGTATAAGGCGTAGCACCTCCACTGATAGTTATAACATCTTCTTTACCAACGGCAATACTTGTCTTGTCTTTGTCCACAACAACGCCGTCAATCACAGTGACACTCAGGCTTCCAGTTACCTTCTTGGAATCGGTAACAAGAACTGTTGCCTTGCCTGCCTTGACTCCTGTTACGGTGATTGTTGCCTTGTCCACTGTTACGGTTGCGGTCTTGTCATCGCTTGACTTAGCGGTGTAAGTACCATCTCCACCTGCTACCGTCACACTCTGTGTTCCACCGACTGCAACAGAAACGGTTGATGGAGAGAACTTGATGGCAGGTGTTTTGTCATCATCATCAGAGCATGAGGCAAATGCTACAGCAAATACAGCGCAAACGATCAATGTTGCAAACTTGAAGAATTTAATTGATTTCATTTTTCTATAATTTTATTGTTTAATTTATGTGTATAGAACGAATCTGCGTCCAGCTTCGGTTCTAATCACGTTCTTTTTTCGAGTACTCTCATCCCCTAAATAAGGATAATGTAAAATCTTGCCTGAAAAAATTATTTTTTTAGTTATTTATTCTATATGATGTGAAATCAATTGGACATCCGTATTGGATATAGAAGAATTAGGATGCATCTTGAGCGACAGTTCTACCGACTTCTTGCCACTGAACGATAGCCAGTTGAGCTTTATCTTCACTTTTTCTGGCTGTTCCTTCCATAGTGAGTTGAGGTTGAAGGCTATGAGTGCATCACCTATCCTTCCACGAATGTCACCTTGTGCGTTGTGACGCAAATCGAATTCATATACATTATCCTTGTTCACACCGCTTACAAGATTGATGATATGCTTGGGTGCCCCTCCCCATAATGTGCGTATGCGGAGCGTAACATAGCCGTCCTCGGCAACAGAAACCCAATCACGCACAATTTCAATAGGGTCATTGCCAAATGCTTTCGCATCTTTTTCCTCTGATCCTAGCGTCATTACTGGCTGTTTGGTACGGATGCTGTCTATCCAATTGACATACACACTCTGTTGGTTGCCTCCGTAGCTTCGTTCTTCTATTGTATAGTTCACCAAAGCCCTCACTTTCTTATCACCAAACGGTGAGGTTTTCATATTGGTAGGTACAAGCGATGTTGATTCATCAAGTTGCATGAAGAATCCTTCAGGTGCAGTAGGATACACCGTTACAAGGGCAGTAGGACGCTGTAACATCTCATTGTTATCATTGTCATCACATGAGTTCAGCGTGAGCGAACTGGCTATCAATCCTATTGCCAAAATTGTTTTCTTTGTAATTCTCATATTTCTTGCTTTTTAGTTTCTACCTATTAAATCATCAAAAAGCAGGAATCTTGCCTGTAAATAATGTTTTTATGAGATTTTTTATTATGCCAACAGAGCAACACCTTTTTATATTGGCGTACTTTTTTGATATCGGTATCATATAGCAATACCATAAGGATAATCGGCTAATGATTGATAAGGGCAATGTTTTCCATAGGTAGAGAATGCAACATTCCATTCCGCCCTTAAAACAAAATCCACAGATATGTAACTATATCTGCGGATTTTGAATGAAGGGTGTTATATATTTTAATCTTTAATCACTTAATTGACTGGTTCAGCATGAACGTAAAAGTAATCATTCTTGGAGTCAGCATCGTCGCGATTGAGAACAAGTGCAATTCTTGTATCAGCAGTTGCCCAGTATGTAATAATATGCGCTTTTTCAGGAAGAGCCTTAAATAAGGTGCGGTAATGATCTACCTGCTTACCCACTTCGGTTCCCTTGCCATAATGGTTAATCATAAGTTCCGTCAATTCACGAGCCTCCTTTTGCAGAATAGCGACATCATTTCCCTTACCTTTTTCCCCGTAATTGTAGCGCAGTTCAGCATATACCTTGTTCATATCATTGTTGTATGTCCTTGGTTCGTAAACGGTGAAACTACGGCTTTTATCAAGCAAACATGTCGCAGCAAACTCTCTTGGCTTGCTCATCGAAAACTTTCCCCAATCGAAGCACAAGAATTTGTCATTATAGACATTGTGGTGCATTGTATATATATAGACAACACGACCTTTCTTGTAACCTGCAAAATATGAGGTCAAATCTGTGTTTGTGTCAAAGAAGCGACTTGTCCACGTCAGTGCTGTTTGAGCCTGCCCCGGCTTATGACGATGTACGACATATCTGTCAGGAAGTGAACTGTTGTCAGAGCTCCAAACAATGGAGTCGAAATACTCCAACGCAGGGTTTGGAAGCATTGATGTGCCGAGATGATCCGTCAGCGAGAACTTTACATTTCCAAAAGCTACAATAACACTTCCGTTCGTATTCTCTTCAAAATCGTCGGGATTATTATAGCTCGCACTTACACGAAACTTACAGTCATTAGGAACCGCATCTGTAAAATCTATGTTTGCATCATAATCGTACGCTTTCTTTGTCTCCGCAAGTTCGTTGTCCGTCATGCGCTGATAAACCACCATGCCGTAGAATGGTTTCAGATTATCATGCTCAATGGTGGCATCGCCCAGTTTCTGCAAGGTGTACATATAGAACTTATTTGATTCTTTTCTTTGAAGCGTAACCACAGACAACACTTGCATATAGCGATTTTGAATACTTTGACTTGCCGAACCGCGCATGATGAATCCGGTCACTGCATCATAAAACCATTCTGTCTTGTTATATAACTTACCATAGGTATCACCATGTTGAAATCCTATCAGATGCCCATCCGATTCAAACCAATAATCCATATATCCACCGCCATTGCCTGTATAGAGGTAGTTTGTTTGTGAAAGTCTGCCGTTATCCTGCACTTTATACATGCCTATAACTTTCCAGCCATATCCTTTCACCTCATCCTCAACAACTGTGGCTATTGTGGGCTCGCAATCTTCAAGCACACAGCATCCGTCGTTGTTAATAGTATAAGTCTTATCGAACAGATTGTCATAGTCAGTACCCGGTCCGTTATGTTCGTCAGTCTTATCACAACCTGTAAAAGAAACGATGCTGAGCATTGTCAGTAGAAACATACAAATTCTTTTCATTTACTTTCATATTTTGGAGGTTAATATTATTGATACTATCTTAGCTTGTTTTTATCGTATTTATGGGATATATATATTCATATTTGCGGTAAACATAAGCTAAGACATTTTATTCTCAATGTTTCTTATTCTATCGGACAAAGCTATGATTTCCAAAAGTACTGCCCAGCAGCCTACAGAAACAAAAATACTGCCTACGAACATAAAAAACGCTCGAGGTGCGCACATTTCAGAACCCGATTCCCAGATACCCTTACTGATAAGTGTGCCTAATAAAATACCACCAATCAGACCGGAATAGGCAATAACGAGGATTATCTTTTCTATAATTGTTCTTTTCATACGTTTCGTTTTATATTGTCTGTTTTTATAAACGCTAAAATAGATATTATATTGCAGTATATACGAACATATCTGCTAATGTTTATGTCAACCTCTGTTTCCCCAATGCTTTGTCAGGGCACCCTTATAAATTTGTGTACGGTCATTATAGTTGGTAAACTTCAAGTCAAAAGTTCCCGGATCAAAGTTCTGATACATATTCAAGCATAAGTCCAGCCTTTTGCCAGAGGTCCTGAAACGTTCAAATCAAACTGATGCATACCATAATGGTTGCCTTTGTAATTCAAGATACCCTTGAACGTATTACTGCCTAAGTCGCTGAAACTGTTTACAGAATATGCAATGTTTCCTGTAGCGATGGCTGATTCCTGTGGGTTCATCAATCCTACCTCTGCCAAGCTACCATCACTTCTCCAATGAGCAGATACAGGATGGATGTAAGAAGAATAAACGACTGGTAATCCGTTCTCGTACACATTTACATCTTCACTTGGAAGACCTATCTGAATGTAACGAGGTGCATTGGCATCGGATGCATTGAGCATCACATTGCGTTCTGCTTTCTTTTCTACCATTGTAGTGTCTGACTTCTCTTGAGCACTACAAATGCTTGGGATGACCACGCAACAAGATAAGAGCAAAAGTTCTCTTCTCATAACTTTAAAACATTAAAAACGCTAAATACATAATGGATTTATTTCAACCATACATGCAATTACGCTTTATGTCCAATGCACCTATATGGACCAAAATAACTGCTGAACACATACATAAGGGAAACGGCGTTGGTGCTGTACGAGTAACTCAGTCAACAGTCCTGAACTCATGAAACATCATATACTAGCCAATAGTGGAATACATTTTGTTACGTCCAAGATAATGTTTGAAACCTTATTACACGTTATATGCTACCAATGGAATTATTCAGGTGCAGTTGATAATAAGTTTTCTATTTTTAATATCCTATGGGCGGTCTATAGCTGCCTTATATATTTCTGTTCCTGATTTGATATTATAGAATCCAAGAGTGTGTGTAACCAAGTGCGCTTGTAAACGCCATTTCCAATATGCTTGTCCTTCCCGTCTTTCTCATTCGCCATTCGTCAATTAAGGCAAGGCGTGAAAACGGTTGCAAAGATAAGGCCTAAGTTTAAAAACAAAAACAACTAATATTAGTTTAATTAACTATATTATTCTAAACGTTTGTCAGATTTCAAAATATTCTTGTTTTATGGTACGAATCTTTAATCAGTAACCCTTTAGAAATAACATCTGCTTTTACGTTATTTGTTTCTTCTTTGTTTTCTTCTTTGCTCTCTTTCTCAACCTGCGGTGCAAGTTCAAGCTGTATTTTTCTGTCCAAAGCAGCCAGATCTGTCTTTAGACTTTTCAGCTCATCTTCTCTCTTCCAGACCTTGGAAGCAATTTCCTGCAGCTGCGGAATCTCCTTCTCCAGTGTCCTGCATCTTGAATCATACTGTTCAATGTACCCTTGTATCTTCTGCAGGGCATTCACAAAGTTGTTTGCCGCAGCTATCGGGTCCGACTTGGCGAGATGTCCGTTGTTGTACTGATACTTGTAATGACCCACAACAACAAAGCGGTTATCAACGAATGGAAGACCGCTTTCAAAGCTTGTCTCGCTCACAACCTTGATGGGGAAACCATAAATTGCACCTATTTCCTTGTAATCCCCATCTGTCCTTTCCGTTTTTGCCATCCTTTGAAGCTGTTTGCCTATCACTTCCAGATTATTGGACTCGAGACCGTTAAGGGTGATGAGATTGAGTATATTCCGTCCTTGTCCTTCTTCGCCTGACTCATAAACTTGTCGTAATCCGATGTCATGCCTTTGAGTATAGCCCGATTGCCATCCAGCTCTTCTGACTTTGATTTCAGTTTCAGTTCCGATTCACGTTTGCCCCTGTTGAATGATTTGCGCTCACCCTCCAGAGAAGCAATCTTCTTCTCCAGCTTCGCCTTGTCAAGCAAGTCGGTATTTCCGGAGAGAATAGCCATGTACTCGGAAAAATTCATGCCCGATTTCTCGTCCATTGCTCCCTCGTCAATGGTTCTCGCTCCCAAGGCTCCGCTTTTCAACTGTGAGATAAACGTCTGCTTGCAGTGCAGCAGATTGAACTTGTACGAGTCAAGCGACTTTTCCACCGCATAAATGATGACATCCACCTTGTTGTCGGCATACATTTTGGCAATCTCGTTGCCGGCACGCACACCTCGACCGTCACGCTGTGCCAAGTCTGACGGTCGCCACGGTGTGTCCAAATGATGGATAGCCACACACCGTTTTTGTGCGTTTACGCCTGTACCCAACATGGATGTGGAGCCGAATAACACACGCACTGAACCCTCGTTCATGGCTGCTATCACCGCCTTTCTTGCCCTCTCGTTCTTGCACTCCTGAATGAAGCGGATTTCAGATGAAGGTATTCCATAATCCTCTATCAGCTTGCGCTTGATTTCAGAATACACGTTCCATTCGCCCGGTCGATATGTTCCCAAGTCGGAAAACACGAACTGCGTGCCCTTGTGATTGTCGTAGCGTTTGTAATAGTCCGCTATCATCTTGGCACAATGGCTTGCCTTGTTGTCTGGATGATCCTCACAAGTCGGGTCTATCATGCGCATGTCGAGAGCCATCTTTCGGGCATAGTCCGTGGCTATGAGCATCTTTGCCTTCTCTTCCGTTTCCGACAGGGGCAGTCTGCCGAGGATGGTGGCATCACCCGTCTTGGCAAACTCCATCAGTTTTTGGATGAAGTCCTCCTGCTCGGGTGTCGGTGGTATGTTATGAAGGATCTCGTTCTTCTCCGGTCTGTCCACGCCAACCGCCTCCGCCGTGCGATAGTCGGTTATCTCGTTGTAGAAAGCAGCAAGCTCCGGTACCTTGATGAAGTATCGGAAACGCTCCTTCTGTACGATGTTGTTGGTGACGTTAAACTCGAAGTCGGTAGTTTTCTTGGCGAAGATTGCCGCCCACGCATCGAAACAGCGGATGTCCTGACGCTTCAGTTCCTTGGGGCGCAGGTACTTGAAAAGCAGATATAACTCAGTCAGTGAGTTACTGATAGTTGTTCCCGACAGGAATGTCGCTCCCAAGTCTCTGTCTGTCCGCTCCTGTATGGTTCGGATGGCAAAGAGCATGTTGAGTGCCTTCTGGCTCCCCTCGCTGTTGCCGAGTCCTGCCACACGGTCGTGACGGGTATTGAACATAAGGTTCTTGAACTGGTGGCTCTCGTCCACAAACAAGTGATCGATGCCCATCATGCGGAAGTCCACCACATCATCGGTGCGCTGTTCGATGCTGTAGGCTATCTTCTGCAACTTTGCCTCCAAGTTGAACTTCCGCTTTTCCAAGCCTTTGAGCATTCCCCTCGACACGTCTTTGCCCTGCGTGCGTATCACCTCCAGGTTTTCCTCCACGGTATCAAGCTCAGCCTGCAATATCTGCCGCTGGAGTTCTGGCGATTGCGGTATCTTCCCGAACTGGTCATGCGACATGATTACGCAGTCATAGTCGTTGTTCTTGATGTTGTTGAAGAAACTGACACGGTTCTTGGTGGAAAAGTCCTTCTCCGAGGCATAGAGTATCCTCGCATTTGGATAAGCTGTCTGATAGGTGGCAGCTATCTCCGCCACATTGGCTTTCAGTCCGATAATCATCGGCTTGTGAGCCATACCGAGACGTTTCATCTCATGCGCAGCCATGCACATGATGAGGGTCTTGCCAGTGCCGACCTCGTGGTCACATATCCCGCCACCGTTCTGCAAAAGCATCCAAACACAGTCCTTCTGACTTGGATAAACACTCTTGATTCCGTACTTTCCGCCAAGGGCTTTCAAGTCCAAGTCGGGGAAGGTCTGGTGAGAACCGTCATACTTCGGACGCACGAAGCAGTTGAACTTCCGGTTGTACATCGTGGTCAAGCGTTCCTTAAAGGAGTCAGACTGCTCTTCCAGCCATTCAGAGAACCCGTTGCGGATTTCGTCAATCTTGGCATTGGCAAGCTGTATGCCCTCGCTGTCACGCACCTTGATGTCGTTGCCGTTCTCGTCCTCACCGATGCTCTTCATCATGTCGGGACAAGTGTTGTGCAGGGCATGTTTCAGAAGACTCATGCCGTCATAGTGGCGGTAATATCCCTTCACCATATACTCATCCGTGATGGCCATGGTCTTCATACTGCATTTTGCCGAATATTCGTCCATGCTGTCGGAATAGACGATGCTGACCTGTGTATTGAAGAGGTGGCTCATGTAAGCGGAATACACACCTGTAGGTATCCAACGCTCACCGAAGTTGAAGTCCAGGTCCTCAAAGGCTATCGGTTCGGGAATGCTTGCCTTCAAGCTTCCAACGACTCTCTCACAATTGCATGATCGGGATTTTCCTTCAGCCATTCTTCTATACGCTCCGCTTTCTCTATGACATTGCCAGCAATGAAGCGGTCGGCTATCTCGTAGCCGTCTATGAGCGGATTGTAATAGATGCGCCTTTAAGTGCTTCCGTCAGTTCCTGTTCCGGCATATCCGATAATTCAGTCATATACGGCAAGTCGATACGGCCGAACTTGTTGAGCGAGGCGGTGAGCGCTTCCTCTGGGGAATCGACATGACTGACCTCGTCAAGCGAAAAAGAGACCGGGTGGTCGAAGATGTCTGATTTTGTGAACTGTCCGTTTTCTACCCGTTCCAACGACAGCATGTCGCGCCTGAGGCATCCATAAGGATGAACTTCACGTTCTGCTTGGCATTGAGGTTGCCGAAGCGGATGAAGAAAGCGTCATAATAGACATTCAGACTCTCACGCATCTGCTTGTTTTCCGTCTGTTCTTCCGCTTCATAGGTGTAAAGTTTCTGATAGGCATCACGGAGGGCGATATACAAGACTGCCTTTTCTTTCTGCTCCATATTCAGTTCCAACGGCATGAAGGTAGCACCATACTTGGTAAGGTCTTTCAATACACCGATGTTTCCGGCAGAGTCGAGCACCATAGAACTCACGATGAAACTTTCCAGTTTCTCATCAAATGGACGGGGCTTCATAGCATTCTCTTTCTTCTTTGCCAGCTCTTCCCGCTTTCTTTCTTGCTCTTTTTGTTGTTCCCGCTCATGATTTGTTTCTTTCAACGTGCTCTGAGTCTTGGAATCTTCTTTTGCCTCATTCCCTTTCGACTGTCCATGCCCGATTTGAACTTTGAGAACTTCTATCGGTTCCATCGGCGGCTTGAACTTCGGATCAAGCGTATCTTCAACGCCCAGAGCCTTGAGTTGTTCCTGACGGTGCAGTTCCGCCTTTTGGCGCAGCAGCACCCTGTCTTCGGGAGCCATGGTCATCATCATCTCGTAAAAGCCGTTGATTGGCGGATTCTCTTCCCAAGAGATGCTTGCGTATGGCTCATCCCCAGGCAGGATTGGTTTTGTCTCCTGTGCTGTTTCCTGCTTTTTTGCATCTGTCAACGAAGGCTTTTCTTCTTTTTCCACAGGCTTCGTCACAACTTCAAAAGTCGGATTGACGCTTTTTACCAACGGACTTGCTTTCTTCCTTGACACTTTCTTGGCGGCAGCACCCACTGTTACCTTTGCTTTCTTCTTTGTTGCATGGACAGTCAGATGGTTTTCTTCTTCCATTCCCCAAAGGTCAAACAGAGTCATTTGGACTGGTGACTGCTGATGACTGGACTTTTGGGATAGCTCAGCATCATCAGTAGGCTTTTCCTGCTTTTGCAAGGATACTACCGTATCGTTCTGCTTTCCTCAATGGAAGGCTTCATCTTCTCTGTTTTTTCTATCTTTTCTGTTTCTTCAACCTCCTTAACTTCCTCAGCCTTTGTTTCCTCTATCCCCAAGTATCGGTTCAAATTGAGGTTCCTCTTAAAGTCTTCATGGAGCATCTTTCGCAAATCCTCTGCAATGCCTTCCACACCATCCTCATGCGTGTATATCATTGCAGGTTTGCCGAACGGGTCAGTATCCAACTTTGCCGTTGTATGGATAATGCGTTCCGGATGCTCCAGAAAGTAGTTGTTTGTCGGAATGCGGTTCTCGTCATTATAGACGGTATCAAGCAGGTTGTCGTCTCCTCGCAGCGACTCCTTTTGGGTATTTTTCTGCAGAATGATGAGGTCACTGCCCACTTCCGTATTGGCATTTTCCGTGAACAGGTTGTTGGGAAGACGAATCGCTGACACGAGATCTGCATGATAGAGCATCATAAAACGCGCGGCACTGTTGTTTTTGGCATTCAATACGCCTTGTGAGGTGATGAAGGCAACCAACCCACCATCTTACCGTATCAAGAGCCTTGACAAAGAAGTAGTTGTGTATGCGTCTGGTGACAAGTGCCCTCATGCCTTTCATGGCTGTATAGGACGGATCAAACACGGCAACATCGCCAAAGGGAATATTTGAGATGGCGAGGTCGAAGTAATCATTGAAAGGCTTTTCTATCTTCTCGAATCCCTCTATGCGCACTTTCTGCTCCGGGTGCAGATGGCGGAGTATCTTTCCCGTAAGCAGGTCTTTTTCAAATGCCATAATGTCTGCCTTGGGATTGTTGTCCAAGACGGAATCGACAAAGGCACCGATGCCTGCCGATGGTTCAAGCACCTTTTCGGGGATGATATGATGCTCTTTCAACACATCCGTCAGAGCCTCCGTAACGGCTGACGGCGTGTAGAATGCCGTGAGGACAGACTGTTTCAGACTGTCCATCAACTGTTTGTACTCGCTTTCATTCTTGCTGTTTTCACGGATAAGTCTATGCAGCTCCACTGTTGGAGCAAACAACTCAAGGTCTGACTTTGCCCAATGGACGGCATCCGCCAGTTCCCTGGCAGGGTTCAGGATGCACTTCAATCCACCGAATCCGCAGTAACGCTCCAGAAGGAGACGCTCACGGGCGGTCGGCGTGCGCTGTTCCCTGTCAAGGATGAATGCTGTCTCTATCGCCTTGATGTTGTCGTTCAGCCGTTGTTTTCTATTGTACGCCATTTGACTCTATGAAAAGGGCTACGGCTCCAGTCAACTCTGTATAGAGCTGGTCGTAGTCCGGTGACTGGGCAAAATCATCATCGGTGAGGTCGTAAATGGAATAAACGTTATCAACCAAAGGCAGGAGGTTCTTGACAAACGCTTCCTGATCTTCTACTGCTACCTCCAGAGGAAACTCACTGTCAACAACATCATACAGGATGCTGTACTTGGAAATATGGAGACCTTTCAGCAATGCTGACATGGCAAGCTCTTGTGCCGCATCGGCGAAGAGGGCATCACGCCGTGCCTGCTCATATACTTCTGCGGCATGGTCTGCACGTTCGCGGATAAAGTCCGCATCGCTGGCTTGTGGAAAACGGTTCTCTCTGAGGTGGTTCAAGAGGTACAGTCCGTAATAGGACAACTCTGTCTGTGCCTGTTTCTTTCTGTTCATTTGTCTGTTGAATGGATTAAGTGGTGAATAATAAACCGTGGATGGCGGTTGGTGTTTGTGTGAAAGCAAGAAAAGGCACTCGGTATCCCTCCGAGTGCCGCCACTTAATCCACAGTAAATAAAAGCATCCTGAATCAAGACACCATTTATGAACCATGTTTCGGTGGCAAAGGTACAAACTATTTCTTGTATCTCTTCACATTTCCTCGCTTTTCTGCTGTTTTGCGCTCTGCAAAGACGAATTTCGTGTTGAAATCCTCGTCAAAGGCAATGGCTGCGGAGAACGATTTGCCTTGCTTGCTGGTGAAACCATTGAGCGTTCTGGTCTTGCCCTTGGTGAGCAAGTCGGTGATGTCGGAATCAGTGAGCAACTTTCCTGCTACCTGCTTGAACACTGGCATACCGCACTCCTTGTTGCTGCATCTTACTACCTTTCCGAAGAACTGCATGGTACCTTGCTTGCATTTAGGACACTGGCAGCCGGAATCCTTGTGGCTGAAAAGTCTGTCACAACCTAACAATTCCGCAGTGATTTCACGGGTATAGCCTTCGATACTATGGATGAACCGTCTGCACTTGCTTCACCTCGTTCAATCTTGCAAGTTCCGCCTCCCATTTGCCCGTCATCTCCACATTGGCAATCGCCATGTTCTTCACCACGGAATGCAGGGCGAGTCCTTTTTCCGTCGGCACAAGTTTCTTCTGCTGGCGCACCATATACTCTCGTTTGAGCAGGGTTTCGATGATGGCGGCACGTGTGCAGGTGTGCCAATACCGCTGTCCTTCATTGCCTGGCGCATCGTATCATCTTCTATCTCTTTGCCTGCGGTCTCCATTGCTGCAAGCAATGTGGATTCCGTATGCAATGGCTTTGGTTTGGTCTTGCCCTCCGTGATGGTGCAGCCAGAAAGAGTGATATGCTGTCCTTCTTGCCAGTTGGGAATGACTTGCTCCTTGACCTCATTGTCGGTTGCGTCTGCATCCTTGTCCAGCCTGTTGTTCTTTTCCTTGAGCGACAACGCTCGCCAGCCAGTCTGTCGAATGATGGAGCCACTGATGCCAAATTCGAGTCATGATCCACTTGCGCCGATACTGATGTGATGTCCTTGATGCAGTCTGCCGAGAACGCTTCAATCATCCGGCACAATATCATGTCATAAACGATCTTATCGTCCTTGAAAAGACCAACGGCTGCATTTTCTGTGATGAGCAGGGCATGGTGGTCGGTCACTTTGGCTGCATTCACGCTGTTCTTGCTGTAGTCCTCACTGCCAGGCAAGAGTTTCACTTTTTCTCCATATTCCGAATGATTCTCCAGATTCTTGAAGAGTTTTGGAAGGGTGGCAAATACATCATCCGAGATATAGCGGCTTGATGTTCTTGGATAGGTGATGAGCTTTGCCTCGTAGAGTTTCTGGGCGATGGAGAGTGTATGCTCTGCCGTGAAGCATGCTGGGAGTTGGCTTCTTTCTGCAAGGTGGTAAGGTCGTAAAGGAGCGGTGCCTTCTCCACCTTTCGCTTGGTTACTACCTTTGTGATGATGGCAGAACCGGTATCTTTCACTTTATTATATATGTCGGTTGCGGTGGCTTTGTCTGTCCATCGGTTGGCAGATGTGAACTTCAGTATATTGCCACTGTCTGTATCAACCACACCGAAGTGTACCTGCCAGAACGTTTCGACTCGAAACGCTTGTTTTCCCAATAGCGTTCGCACACCATGCCAAGGGTCGGAGTCTGCACACGACCTACGGAATAGGTGCCACGTCCTGCGGCTATCGTCAGGGCCTGCGTGCCGTTGATGCCGACGAGCCAGTCTGCCTCACTTCGTGCCTTGGCTGCATGATAGAGATTGTCATACTCCTTGCCATCCCTGAGGTTCTGAAGTTCCTCACGGATGGCGGTGTCCGTAAGCGAACTGATCCAGAGACGGTCGAAAGGTTTCCTGCAACCGAGATACGTATAGATATATCGGAAAATCAACTCTCCCTCACGTCCGGCATCGGTTGCTACGATGATGCGCTCACTGCTGTCAAACAGCTTGCCGATAATTTTAATCTGGGCAAGCACACCTGCATCTGGTTTGTAGCCGTTCTCAGTCTTGACTTGTCGGGGAACAAGAACGAACGGGTCGGGAATCACAGGCAGATTCTCCGCATGGAATCCCTTCATGCCGTAGGTTTCCGGCATGGCAGGCTGCACTAAATGTCCGAATGCCCATGTCACATAATAGCCATTGCCCTGCATATAGCCTTCCTCACGCTTGTCAGCTCCCACAATGTGGGCGATTTCCTTGGCTACGCTTGGTTTCTCTGCGATGATTGTCTTCATTGTCTGTTGTTTTTGTGACATCCGCAACCGTGGGATAGACGGTCGCAGATGTCGGTTGTTATAATGGATGATTAACTCTGTGGATCAAGTGGCGGCAACTACATCTTCACGCTTCTTGCCTTTCTCTTTGGCTTCTGTTCCTCGGCGTTCTGTTCCTTCTGCTGCTTTTCGTTCTTTGGCGCAGACTGTCCAGGACTCAGCGGCTCCTTGGTGTGCTTGGTCGCCTCATGGGTCTTGCCCTGCTCGTTGACGGCAACTTGTACCTTGTTCTCGTTGGTCGGAATCTGTTCCTTTGCCTGTTTGAGGTCTGGATTGTTGCGGTAGGAACGTGGCTGCATTTTGTCGAAGTCGAACTTCACATAGGCGGTATAAGTACCGCTGCCGTTCTTGTTCGGCACTTCCTTAATCTCGATGGTCTTGCCTGCCACATAGTCGTCTTTCTGCTGCTCGGTCAGTTCCTTCTTGAAATAGGTGTTGAGTCGGCGGATGGTCCCGTCCTCATTGAGCCAGTGGTTGGGATCTTGCTGCTTCTTCTGACCGTCCGCATCACCTTCTGCCTTCTGCTCCTGCTTGTCAGCGGTCTGCTTCTTGTCTCCATTCTGTTTCTGACCTTGCGCCTGTCTTGTGCTGCCAGGCACGAACTCCACACCACGCTGTTCCACATTCACCTGCAACAGCGGTGTAAACTTGCGCCCGTTGGCAAGCTCAATCTCCTTGCGAAGCGGAATACCTGAGTAGAGCACCCTCTTGTCGTCCTTGGTAATAGGTGTCTTGCCGATGGTATCGGGTATGCGCACCTTGTTGGTCGGGATGTCAACAATCTCATTGGTGAGACGGTCGATACTGATGAAATGAGGACGCAGCTCACCTGTATTCTTGTCGGGGAAATCCACAACCTTTCCGAGGTTACCGTTCTGCAACAGGTTCTTCTTGTCCTCTGGAGTGAAGGTATAGCCTTTGTAAGCGACATCGAGTTTTGGCTCGTTGCGCACGAAATGCGGCACGAGTTGCAACTGGTCGTTATCGTCCTTGCGGAATGACAGACGGGCCTGTATCTCTATCTGTTCACCGCCGAAGGTCGGCTTCACAATCACAAGCCCCGTCTTGCCGTAGTTGAGCAGGGCTTTCATATCCTTCTCATTCATACTGTTGAAGTCTATGCCATATTTGGCACCAAGTTCCTGCAGGTTCACATCGTTACCACTGATGAGGTTCTGCTTTACACCCGGAGCGGTCTGTGCCTGCTGTTCGGTTGCGGTCTGTTCTGGTTTCTGTTCCATGTCGTTCTTTTTTTCGTTGGTTTGTTCAGATGATACATTCTCTTTTTCTGTGTTAGCTTGCGTCTTGGACGCATCGTCCGATGATGCGGTTTCTTTCGCCTGACCTTCCGATTGCTTTGCCTCTTTCTCATAATTGGAGGTGTCAACCTTGTGGGCGGAAAGAATCTCCTTGTTAGCCTCCGGATCTTTCAGCAACTCCTTCATCACGCCAAGCAGGTTTTCCACCTGGTCTGCCGCTATGCGGTAGAATCCGAATCGGCTTGGCTCCTTGCACTGGCGGAAGAAGTTTCTAAAGAAACTGTCCATCAGGTCACTGTTGCGGTCAAAACGCAGGAAGTCGGGCGTGTTCTCCGCCTTGGCGGGCGCTCGCTTCGGGGTGCCGTCTCTGCTGAGTCCGGCGACGACGCTGATCTCGCCCGTCTTTTCGTCACGGACTACCAGCACGTCCTGTTCATCACTCTTTTTCTTTTGTACCATAATTGTAAATGTTTAATTGTTATACATAAATGCGGGCTTTTCTGTTCCCGTCGTTTTCTTTCTTTATTTCCCTTGCATACGTTCTGATAAAATCCTCCACATCGGAGCGTTTGTAGTACGGCTTACGCTTCAATAGTCGATAAGGGATCATTCCGCTACTACGGTATCGCTGCAATGTACGCTTGCTCACATGGAGCATGAGACACAGGTCTTGGTTGTCAAGCAGTTCATCTTCAAGTTTAGGGATGGTCTGCATTATATCCCTTCCTGACTCGTTGATGACATTGAGAACTGCCTCATGCTTGTCAAGTCTCTGCATAAGCTGTCTCATACCATTCTCAAATGTTGTTCTGTCAAGTGTATCCATATTTCTCCATTTTTTATGTTGTTCCTCTTTCCTTGAGGTATTTCTCTATATCTGACCGTCTGAAACGGCACGCATTGCCTACGAAAGTAAAGCTTATAACTTTGGCATCCCTCATGCGCTGTAGGGTGCGGCTGCTGATATGAAGCATCTCGCAGACCTCTGCACTGGTAAGGTACTCCTTTCCTGAGTTGTCCTCTTCTTTGATTGCTGTACCATATTTTCTTACGTACGCAGCAATCTCTCTTATTTGCCCAGTCAGTTCCTTGAACGCCAAGCTGTCTATTGTTATGATTTCCATACGCTTTTTGTATTTGTTCGCTGCAAAAGTACGGCAAAGGAATTTATCGGGCACGGTACTTACGCGTTACTACCGTGAGATTTTTATTGAATTTGTCTCTGAGTGTCCTTCTAAGGCGACACAAGCAACACGATTGCCGTGTTTTTATCCATATCACAAGATTCTGATTTACCTTTGCGCTCGTTAATCAACAAGTATACAAATATGGATATAGTAATCATTGAAAGAAAGACCTTCGATTTGCTTCTGGAGAGTGTGAAGGCATTGACGAGAAAGGTGGACTTCCTAATGGAGAAATCTAAAGACAGAAGTCTGGCTAAGTGGATGGATTCTGAAGACGTCTGTAAGGCTCTGAACCTTAGCAAACGATCCCTACAGAGTCTGCGTGACAAGGATTTGCTTCCATGCACTCAGATTGGAAGAAAGTTCTATTACAAGCCTGCTGATGTGGAGGACTTCATTTTGCATGGTGCATGCACAATAGAGGGGGACTGCGTATGATACAGACAGTATTGAATGAAGACCACGAGATTATTGTCGAAGTATTGAAAACAATTCGACAAAGCATGAGAAAGGCTGACAAGCTAGCAGAATGCAGTCATTTCCCGTTGAAGGGCGAGATGTATCTGACAGACAGGGAAGTTGTAGCCCGTCTGCACATCAGCAAGCGGACCTTGCAGGAATACCGACATGCAGCTATCTTGCCTTATTTTATCATTGGAGGTAAAGTACTGTATCGGGAATCCGACATTCAGGCTCTGTTGGAAAGTAATTACAGTAACCACCAAAATGAACTATAACCGAGAAAAGCGGACTGCTTCCTTTTTAGGAAGACAATCCGCTTTTCTATATTATACTATTGTCAGTATACAATCAGCAACCATACAGATCTTTTGTCTGAAAACTGATGAATACTGGAGGATGCTGCTCCTTTACTTTGTCTGTCAGCCATTTTCTGAACACATCGGTATAATGGGTTCTGTATTTGAAAGAAATGGCTATCACTACATCAAGACTGTAAACATAGGCATGGTTGCCGTTTGACAATCGGATATATTTGCTATGTTCACACTCAGAAAAGACATTTTCTTTGAACATTCTTTTTATTGTCCTGTTCACCGAAGCAGGGATGACATTGAATGCTTCTGCTATCTCCCAATATGTCATCCAGATATTATTGCCAGTGAGTGTGACAGAGTAGTCGCTCACCTTTATAATGTTTCTTTTCATACTGCTGATTAAATTAGATGGTTTGACAAATGATATTTTCGACAGATTGTATGCGCTGTGACAATTTTTCCATATCGTCACTCAACTTCTGAGCGGTTATCTTGGCATAGATTTGCGTACTTCTGATGCTTGTGTGTCCCATCATCTTGGAGAGTGTCTCAATAGGCACACCATTGGAGAGACAGACCGAGGTAGCAAAGCTATGACGAGAGACATGCCAGGACACATTCTTCTCTATACCACATTGTTTGGCAACTTGCTTTATATCATATTTGCATACGCTATAAGCAGGAACCGGCAATAAACGGTCATCTTTTGCCAATCCTTCATATTTATCAATGATATGCTTGGCTACTTCAAGTAACCGAATATCACTTTCCACGCCTGTCTTTTGTCGCGATGTCTTAATCCACACATGTCCATCAAAAGAGGTCTGAATATTGCTCTTGGTCAGATTGCGCATGTCTGTCCAGCTCAGTCCGGTGAAGCAACAGAAAACGAATAGGTCACGGACAAGTTCGTATTTCTTTTTGGTAAACTGTCCGTTGATCAACTTTGTTATTTCCTCCATTGTCAGGAAACCTCGCTTTGTTTCCTCCTTACTGATGTGATAGGCATAGAATGGATCACGTGCAAGCCAACCGTTGTTGATAGCCATAAATATGATGCTTCTGAAAGGCATCATATACGACCATACAGTATTGGTGCAGTGACCTTTCTCTATTCGCAAGAAAACTTCGAAATCGGTGATGAATGCAGGGGTGAGTTCTTTAAGCGCAATGTCTTCCATCTTATAACGCTGTTTGATAAACTCCTCCAGATGCTTGTAAACCACTCTGTATTTCCAATAGCTACGCTGGCTTTTCATCTTGCCAACAAGCTTGGCATAGTCTTCGTTGTGCTTACGGAATACTGCAAGAAGGGTCTTGTGGTTCATCCCCATACCAAGATAGGAATTACGCACTTTCTCTGCTGTGACATAGCTATCCTTGTCACATACATCTTGATAAGCCTTATTGATGCCGACAAGAATCTTGTCCAGCTTTCGGTTGGTCTCTTGCGCAACGATGCTTCGTCCACTCATGCGACCAAGTTCCACGCTCCACATTTTCTCATCCACGTCCAACTTACAGCTGAACTGTGAAATCTTGCCGTTTACCGTAATACGGCACATGACTGGAATCAGTCCGTTCTTCTTTGGCGCATTACGCTTCAGATAGAATAATACTCTGAATGTTGATCTGCTCATAACTTCTACTTTTTTAACTGTTTGCAAAAATACTATGTACAGAGTCATTATCCCATTTGCAAATCCAAGCGAATCAAAGCATTAGAATCATGCATAAAAGAATCTTCCGAGTTTTCTTGGCAATCTTCTAATTATTAGATACTTTTGCCTCTTAATTCTGTGATTTTCGCCCATTCATTATCATCAAAAAACAGTAACGTTATAGTAACGAAAGTCTGTCTTAGACTGGCATTTTTCTGTCTTCTGATGTCTTTATGGAAAGCCCCATCCACCGACATAATTCAGTCATTTTCAACTATTTTGCTTTAATTATTACTGATTTTCAACTTTTTGTTGTATCTTTGCAGAAGATAGGCTGCACCTCAGCATAACACTCAAGCAAGCTTGATGTTCTGCCTTCGGTTTGCACTATCTTTGCAACGTGTATCTTTGTTGATACGTACATACAAAAATTATATACTATGCTATATTTGTTACAGTTTGCATGTCTGATATTAATGCTTATCAGCGCATTCTTCCTTGCCGTCACGCGTATTCACGTAAGATGGACAAATCGGCGGTACGAGTATTCGCGCTGGATGATATCCTCGGCGTTGCTTTTGATGGCAGCACACTTCTTCCTGCAGATGCACTATGGCTTCCGCGCCACGAGCACATACTTAGGTGCTGTTATCAACATACTGGTTTATCAGCCTTGCTTCACGCTTTTCGCGATGGCTATCTACAACGTTGAGGCTACCCACACCAAGCGCCGTAAGATGAACCTTATCTGCGCCGCCGTATACGCCGCCATGCTTGCCGCCTTCGCTGTGGGCTACAGCTTTAGCGGTTCCCTGAACATTGGCGCATGGCTTTACGTGATGCTTGCTCTCTTTTTGGGCAATATTGTCTACTGCATATACATGATAATAATAGAGATGAACAAGCGGAAGAAGCTCCTTGAGACGATGACAGCCACCGACATGCGCCCTTTCACGCGATATGCTTATGCCTGCCTTACGCTGCTCTTTATCACAGCCACCATCATCCCGTTTGCCATCCTTTCTACTAAGTCGCTATATATAATAGGTCCCTTCGGACTCGTAGCCACGCTCTTCTTCATCGTCAATTTTGTGGCGCTCGGCTTCAATTATGTTCCAACTGAAGAACTGTTGGATAAGGAAAGAGGTAACAATCTGACCGCCGATGCTGTCAACGCTGAGAGCGAGGAAGAGTCTGTCAAGTGTGACGTGCAGCAGTCTGCGCCTGAGACCGGCAGTGAGCAAACCTCCAAACAGCTACCTACCTCACGAATTGCCTTCATCCGGTCTGCCCTCGACCATTGGTGTGCCGACTTAGGCTATAAGACTGCACAGTCAATATGCTGACATTGTCAAATTTGCTCGAAATCAACAAAACCGAGCTGTCGCAATACTTCAGCCAGTGTCAGAACACAACGTTCCGAATCTGGCTTAGCGAGATACGCTTCAATGCTGCCAAAAAGATGATGATGGAAAATCCTGACTTCAGCAACGACATCATCTCCTCCGAATGTGGCTTCTCCTCACGCTCCTATCTATACAGAGTGTTTAAGGAGAAAGAGGGATGCACGCCTATCGCCTGGCGAGACAAGCAAGCATGATAGCCCGTTAAGATACACACTGTTAAGGTGTCTACTTCCTACGAAGTGGACACCTTTTTTGTTGGAAGTAGACACAGCGACGCAGCAATCAGACACTTAATTTTAATAAAAAAGTCTAATTTTGTAATGTGAAACGAAATCACATAATATAAATTAATCAATAACTCTAAAACATCATTAAAATGAAAAGAAGAAGACTTCAGCAACCTCCTCCTTATCTGGACAGGCGGTTTGCAGGCAATTCTGTTTCTACGCGGCGTTCCATGCGAACGTCTGCAGGAAGATTCATGCAGTTCTTCCTTTGTGTCGTGATGCTGATGGCGTTCTCAGTGCAGAAGGCGTCGGCTACTGATGATTGGAACAACTCGTGGATTCATCATCGGTATAATCCTGTCAACGCTACACTTGAGCTTGACATCCGCGTCTTTCAGATTGGGGCGGAATAGGTAACGGTCATTGTGGCTTTTGTAGAAATGCCGGTTACCTTAATGTTAAGGTGGGAGGATATGACATCAAAATCAGTGGTCCTGATGATAATTGGAAGAATTTTGATGTAGGCTCCGATCAAGTTACCGGAATTGATCACAAGTATGTAAAATGGCTCGGATACACTAGCGACAAAGCCTATTACCTGCGACTTGTTATTCCGCTTACCCAATCGCAAATAGGAACAGACGTTGCTGTAAGCTACAGCGGTATGTGGTGGCGTAAAGGCAAGACCGAATCATCAGAAGATAATCCGGTTAGTCATAATACATCCATAAATACCAGTTATGGTTGTACGAAGACCGTAATAACCGGTGGCAGATATGGGGTTCAACGCAACACCACCGGATATTACATTGATTGGAAGAAAGACGGAACGACACCCAACTATTCTATCGATCACTACGGATCTTTCGTCTTATGCAACTCGGCTGGAAAGGAGATAAGCGGAATAGGTTCGGTCAGTGCAAGCAATACAAGCGGTTCGTTCTTCGTTCCGACTGACAAGATGAGCCTTGACAACTTCGCCGACTATAAGGTGAAGCAGAAGTATACGCCAAGCTATAACAAACAGGTGACATACTCTACGCTCGGCGACACCCACACCCGCCCTGCCTATCCGCAGGTGAAGGAACTCAGCGCCGACTATAATCAGGTGACGCGTAAGGCGAAGGTGAACTGGAATCTCAGTGCGGCTCCGACGCAGAACTGCATTGAGGACAATATGGTGCTCACTATCAAGAGTACGGACAAGGCGACAAATGCTGTGGAGACAACCACACAGAATTTCAAGTATATGGCTGGTAAGACAGTATACAGCTATGAGTTTGACGTGCCTTTAGGCAAGAGCATGAATTATGAATTCAGCATTAAGCGTTCGCATACAGGCAACTCTGACGTGTGGAACAACGCTTTCAGTAAGCATACTTCTCTATCGGCTTCTGCAAAGCACAGCAATGTTACAGCAGGTTCTGTACATGCCGTACTGGACGAGGAAGCCAAGACTGCCACTATCACTTGGCAGACAGAGGGCGACATCTGGAGTTCGGGCACCAAAGCGGTGATTACACGTATCAACGTAACAACCAACACTACCGACAACATCGAGCTGTCGAAGGAAGAATTCCTCAGCGGCAAGTATGTTGACGACATGATAATGGTGTGCAACGAATATCGTTACCGCCTCACGGTGAAGCCTACCGAGCTTACGGCACACTACCTACAGTGGCTGCGCCTGAGTCAATCATGCCCACAAGCATAGGCAATCTTGTTGCGTTCACAGCCGGCAAGGGCTACTACTCAGACCGCGTTGAACTGGCGTGGAGCAGCAAAGGCAACTTTGAGCGCTTCGTAATCAACCGCAAGGAGCATGGCGCTCCTGATACAGACTATAAGCAGATAGCCGTTACTGAGGGCAACGAGGCTCAGAACGACTATTACTATAACGACGTGAACGCCATTCCTGGCATCGTCTACGACTATCGCATCAAGGGACAGGTGATGTGTTCGGGCAAACTGCTTGAGAGCGACGAGGCGCTCACGGACGTTGGCTTCCGTACACCGACGGGTGACATCTACGGACGCGTGACGTTCGAGAGCGGCCAGGCTGTGTCGGGCGCAAAGGTTAGCGCTGAGCCAACGGAAGGTTCGGGCGTTCCGGGCAAGTCGTACGTGTTCACCGGTGCGTCTAACCTCACCGTCGACAACGACCTGCTTCTGAATGATGCCACGCAAGCAGTTACGCTTCAGGCATGGGTGAGAGCAGCCAAGGAAGGCACCATCATCGAGAAGCCGGGCATGTACAAGTTGGCGTATAACGGCAAGAAGATTGAGTTCACAGCTGGCAGCCAGACGCTGAAGACTCCGAAGAAGCTCAGCGAATACGTTTCTTCTGACCAGTTCGTGCATCTCTCAGCCGTGGCAAACGACACACACCTTTATATATATGTAAACGGACTGGCTGTGGCAGAAGCCGAGCGTACGGCTCAGATTACGGGCAACAACAACAAGGTGGTGATGGGCGAAGGCTTCGAAGGAGCCATCGACGAGGTGCGTCTGTGGAACAAGGCGCTCAATGCTGACACCATCGCAAGCGACTACAACCGCTACCTCGTAGGTAATGAGGACGGTCTGCAGGCTTACTACACCTTCGACTATTCGGTTGACGACGCTTTCTACGACATATCGTACAAGGGCACTAAGTACAACATGAACCATGGTGTGGCTACGAATGTTACGACCAGTTCGAAAGACATTCCTACTTTCGCACAGCTCGGCTACAGCAGCTACACAGCTACAGACGGTTCTTATCAGATTCGTTCGCTGCCCTACACCGGCAACGGAACTACGTATATGATTGTGCCGACACTCGGCATACATCAGTTTGCATCGGCAAAGGAGCTGCGCCTCATCAACTCGCAGGCACAGAGCCACACCGTGAACTTCACGGACAAGTCGTCGTTCAAGATTTCGGGTAAGGTGATGTACAAGGGTGGCAACGTGCCCGTAGAGGGAGTGTCGTTCGCCGTGGACGGAGTCACCGTAATGGACGGCAAGAGCAACATCGTGAAGACCGACGCTCACGGACAGTTCACCATAAGCGTACCTGTAGGACAGCACGAGGTGAAGGCAGTGCTCGCCAACCATACGTTTGAGAACGGCGGCAAGCTGACCAACAGCGACGGCACCGACCGCAACTATCAGGACGACGACAACGGATTCGAAATCTTTGACGTTACAACCGTACGATACATCGGACGTGTTGCCGGCGGCACCAAGCAGGAAGCGTTCCCCGTGGGCCACTCGCTTTCGAAGAACAACCTCGCTGACGACGTACGCATCGAGCTTACATATCAGAACGATGCCTACCAAATGACCGCCACTAAGCACGAGGAAACCCTCAACCACTTCAAGGTGTATATGCCAAGAAGCAGTACGACAACCGCGTGGTGTACGAGGGCAACAAGATTACGATTTATCCTAATGCCGAGACGGGTGAGTTCTTTGCCGACCTCATTCCTGAGAAGTATAAGATTAATGTAGTCGTGCCCGGCCATGACAACATCCCGGGCAGTGGCGAAGACTCAACCTGAGCAACGAGTTTGCAAAGCAGAGCGAGGTGAATGCTTATGTCGACTCTATCTCTACGCAGGGCAAGTTTGTCAATTGCAGCGACACCGTATATTACAACAAGAAGCAGCAGTTCATCAAGCGCTACACTCCGTCAATCATCGTGAAGGAGAAGGTGAAGGGTAAGCTTCAGGACTTCTTCGGAAAGGAAGAACTCGGCATCTCTACACTCGATCAGACAAAGACCA
>ENA-OQHY01000170-OQHY01000170.1-human-gut-metagenome-genome-assembly--contig:-NODE-170-length-36991-cov-5.068793_pt1 | contig 36991 bp, 47 predicted proteins | sample MGYA00242570_ERZ504733 | MGnify/ENA primary metagenome ERZ504733 (study PRJEB26092, sample SAMD00036219) | human gut metagenome | host: Homo sapiens | study: EMG produced TPA metagenomics assembly of... | reverse complement strand
GGTCACCCATTTTCCTTTAGTTCCATGTATTCGCCGCGCTGCCAGTTTTCCTTCGTTCGCGGAAATTGAGCATAAATTGCGCATCCGGATGTATCACTTCGGCCACGACCTGACGGCCGATAATCCCTTCTTCACAGCAATTGCATCCCGTCTGATTCCTGAAGCGAGTGGTACCGGTATCGCAGGTTTCAGAAATCAGTTGTTGCTGAATATCGCTCAGATCGTTCACCACATCATTCCAGCTCAGCCTGCAATGTTCGCAGAGAACGGGTACCAGCCGCTGGCTGACAAGCCCAATGAACAGTTGCGGGTCAGTTAATAATTCAGGTCTGATATCAAGCGTCATCAGGCGTTCAAGAATGTTGAAAGGATCATTCGCGTGTGTCGTTGACATGACGAGGTGACCTGTCATTGCGTTTGTGACACATGCCTGCGCAGAGAAAGGGTCCCTCATTTCACCCACCAGGATCGCATCTGGATCAATACGAAGGGTATTCGCAAGATACAGGCGCCATGCGCGCAGTACGTCGTCCGGGTTATTTTTGTTGGCAACAATAGGACACTGAATGGCTCCCTTAATACGCCCTTCCGGGGGATCTTCATACGTCACAAGATTCAGAGCGTAATCATGGAAATTCAGATACATGTTGGCCATCGTTCGCAGGGTCGCGCTTTTCCCTGAACCTGTGGGACCGCTTAGTATGACCATTCCTTCTGGAGTGACTAACATCTTCTCGAGCAATTTCTGTTGTTCCGGTAGAAACCCCAGTTTGCTGAGTGTTGGAGGATTTTCACTGTCATCAGGTATTAAGCGCATCACGGCATGAATGCGTGAACCGTCGGTGTGTGTGAATAGCGAGCTCCAAATAAATTGAGTCCTTCAAGATACTTGGACTCAATTCGTCCGTCCTGAGGACGGCGGCTGTTGAACTGAGACTCCGTCACATCGCACATGGAAAGGATAATTGTCGAGGCAAGAGTGATCCCGTCCTCTTCTGGGATCGTATCAACACGAATAAGGCTGCCGTGTATTCGCAAACTAATAAATGCCAGGCCTTCCTCGCCAATAGCAATATGAATATCAGATGCCTTGCGCTGTACCGCAAGTCTGAATAATTCCACAACCTTTTTCTGCGGTCCAGTAAGCTGCAGATCAGTGACAATCTTGTCACCTTTGTTCAGGGCGTGTATTTCATCAAGCGGGAGGAACTTGATAAAAGCGTCCGGCTTTTTGTCAGTGATAGTTCTTACAAAAGCCTGAATCTGTACATCGTAACGATCGTTTTCAGAAATAAACAGGGATGGTTGCTCTGCTTCTTTATAATGAATGCGATGCGCTATTTTTGAAGGAATTAGAATTTCGTCATGCTGAGCAACCGGAAGAGTAATATCTGTCATGGTTTTACTCCGTAAAAGATGGAGAAACTAATTTCCCATCATCTGTTTTTAACTGAACACCCTGGGAACTTATCTTTGCAACTGTATAAGCAGAACCTGGAAGCCGTTGACCACTCCTTGCCTCAACCACAGTCCCATCCGGCATAAGCATTCTGCAGGTTAGCTGACCTCCACTGCCGGCAATTTCCAGGATTCGTGGAATACTTTCAGAACGATCAATCCTGGCCTGCTCTCTTGCCTTCTCTGCTGAGGCTGTCGCACTCAATTCGGGAACTGGTGCATCAAGCCCATTCCCGTTAGTTTTCCAGTTGAGTATTGCTTTCGCGCGATTTGCTCGAGCCTCATAAAGCACTGTCTCAGCCTGTATTCTTTCAAGTTCACTAATAGTCAGATTCTGAACTGGCGTAGCTGAAGGCGCTGAGATTATTTTCCCGGTATCGTCTTCCGCTGCGCTTGCGCAAAACCCAATGCTCTGAATAATCAGAGCGGTAAGCAAATATTTAGCGAGTCGCATAGAGTGTTCCTTCCAGGGTATAATGCAGCCTGGCGTTGCTTAAAGTCATTGTAATTGTATTTAAACGAATGCCTGATTTATTTATGTCTGAACCAAACAGATTTTCAGGTGGGATGTCTGTGTCGAGCTGAAATGAATAAGTACGCCAGGGTAAATCGACAATGTTTCCATCCACAATTACATTGCTTTTATTGTCCTCCCTCAGTACCAGTTTTGCCTGTATTTGCTGTGCATAATTTGTTAAACGCTGAGTGATTTCATCACCATCTCCAATTTTTTCTTGAGAAGTTGCGCCAATAGCCGCGACTAGCGGTTTTTTAACCCCACCGGTATCGGCTTCTCCGGGTATATTAAAAAATGGCTTCAGATCGGGATAAAAATACGCCAGGCGTTGACGGAATGGTGCCAGTGTGCCGCCTTCGGGTTTTCCCCACGCTAACCTGACGAATAAACCATTTTCATCTTTGCCGCACATCGCAGCCTTAAATGGCCATCCTGCCATACTCAACTGAACGTTCCAGCCCTCACTGCAGGTCTGTATAAAAGCCTTTGCATCAGGTAGGTTTTCCCAGGGCTTTGGGGGATCTTTCTTCACAATGCGCTGAGCGTTCTCTATAGCGATGCGCTTTAACTCCAGGTCTTTCAGCTCCTGGTTATGTTGCCAGGTTGAGTATCCGTACCATCCTGCGATGGCCAGCAACAGAGTGAGTGACCAGACAGCCATTGGCCGCCGTGTGGATATCTGTTTTAGGCGAAAGGCGCGTTCGCGAGTGAGGGATGCCAGTAACTGATGTATATCTCCTTTCGGCGCGCTCAGGCCAGGCATAAACCCTACGGGGCAAAATGCGACGGTGGTTGCTTCAGCGCCGGTATAACTAAGATAACGTTCGACTGCCTTTCTGATTTCTTCGAGGTCGCCAGTAATATCAGACAGGAGGGACAGAGAACCGCCGGTCGTGGCCACAAAATAATAGCCACCATCGTCGAGCTCAAAGACCGCCCACGCATTGTCACCTAATAACGGGAGTAAGCCTGGTGCCAGGGCATATGCATTGCCTGCTTGCCGTGGCGTTAGCCCCGTGAGGCTGAGGTTGGCCGTTCCAATAAGGACACCAGAAGGCTGAACAAATGAAATGAAGTGATCTGCATCTTCTTTTCGTGCCTGTCGGCGGTGATCCAGTTTCCTGGCCACTTCAGCCACTTTCCAGAGCAGTCCAGCGACCCAGACGTTACGGCCAGAATGGATGATTGTATTGTGCTGCATTGTTTACCCCAGCAGAGTCGGCGTAATGACGATCACGAGAATGGTGTCTCCTTTCTCAGCGTTATAGCCGCCGCCAAGTCCAAAGAAGCCTGGAGAACCCACACCCTGCTTATTTGATGCGTTGTTAGCCTGCAGATAACCACTGAGCAGTAATGCCTGACCGGATTTCAGAATGACGTTCTGAGCGAAATTGTGCATTTTCGTCTTTGGCAGCTTTAACGTTACGTCACCGACTTTTTCTGGCTGCATTTCCGGATCGTCGCTCATCGATATGGAATACTGCAGTTCCATACGGTCAGATGCCGGCATGATGTACGGCAGCATGGTCATGTTAAAGCCGGTGGAGATGGTTGCTTTCTCTACAGAAGTGCTGGAGCCACGTTCGCGGTATTTTCGGTACTGACACGACTGATGTAGTCCTGCTGAGTAATGACCTGTACACGAACAGGGTTAAGGTTCGTTGTCGCACTGGTATTTTGTGTGACAACCGAGACATTGGCCTGCTGAGAAAGGGCATGAATAAAGGCATTTGAGTTAGCAAACTTGCCGTCCAGAATGGATAACCCGCCGGTCATCGCTGTGTTAGCCACACCGGACATCGTATTACCCAGTGACAGGCCCACGCTTCCGGAGCGGAAAACAGCATCCCAGTCGATACCCAGCTGATCCTGCCTTTTCTTGGTTACCGACCACACTTTCACGCTCAGTACAACCTGACGGGTGAGTTCAGTATTACGGCCTTCAATATAACGCTGTACTGCATTAAGAACCCGCGGAGTGTCAGTTACGGTTAGCATTCCACCGGCGATGGACATTCTTCCTGTTTCCGGCGTCAGCATCGACTTAACGGTCGCTTCAAGCTCCTTATAGCGGTTTGTGTTCATATCAGTCGTGGTTGTCTGAGATGTATTACCTTCCCCAGAAGACCCCTCCCCGGAGGATGAGGTCGTACCGTAGACTGATTTGGAGGAGAACGAGTTCTGTGAATCCTGGAACGTGATAGGAAACGAGCGGGTGTCCAGGTAGAAAATCGCGATTCGACCCTGTTCGTAGCGCCAGGAAAGCCCCAAACGGGTGGTAACGTGATCCAGCAGCCCGGATAGTGCGCCCTGCCAGTGAACCCCCTTCAGAACATCCGTACCGGTTACAGCCCTGGGCAGTGTTGTTGCCCCCATCTGATTAAGCGGAATCATTCCCGTTGCATCAGGTGCAGGTACTGGCGCCGGTATTGGTCCTGATATCTTTTCCGTCGCGCCTCCGGACATTGCAGCCGAACGAGCATCCGGAGTAATGACTACCGGAACCCGGCATGTGCGGGTGATAAACGCGCTGACATCAGCAAGGCTGATCTCGCCCGGACGCATGAGCGTGACAGAGCATCCAGGGAGTAACTCCTGCCCGCCTTTTGAATTAAGTGGGACTGGGTTTATCCATTGCGTTGAGATCTCGCTTACCGGCTGTGTTCCCGGAGGAACGGCCATTTTGCGGCTGGCCGTATCGAAATCGGCAGCTGCGGTATTTTGCGTTTCGTCGATTCGCTGAAGGCTGGAGCAACCTGCCAGCAGCCCGAGGGCGGCAACTGCGATTGCCACCCGGGTCATGGAGTGTTGTTTCATGAGAATTTCTCGTCGTGTCGGAAGCAGGAGAACCTGGAGGTAAAGGGCTTTAGTTGAGGTAAACGATATAGCCGTCTGGAATTTGTGATGGTACAGCGACCTGCATATCGAGACCGCTTAGGTCAACCAGCCGGCGGGATTTCACTGTTCCGATGAAAGCCGACTGAGACGAGGCTGTGGCCAGTGCGCGAAGAAGCCCGTGCTGTCCTGGCTGATAGACCCATAAACGACCACTTTGAATGATATTTTTTACACCAGAGGGAACGAATCCCAGCTGCGCGTCCGGAACCGAGCCATCGCTGATGGGGTGTTTGTAAAGGTAGTCAACAAGGGAGTCAGGTACCGCATGGTATCTGTGGCTTGCTGGTTAACGGTACCCTGTGTGTAGGTTTCCGCAGAAGAAGTGTTATCACGCTGTAGGGAGCCAGAAGCAAGCAGGAGTATCGATGTGAATAACGCCAATATCAGGTAGCCCATGTGGCCTCCTTAATGCACAGTTTTATCATCCACAACCGGCTTATCATCAACTTTAAGTACGCACTGGGCAGAATTAGTGCCGGCATAAAGAGGCACTGAGGCTTTTAAATAAAGCGTGAATACCTGATTAAGCGCGTCTCGCCATGTACCGTTAAACTGCAGCGGGGCATCGATACGATAGTTTGTGGTCGTTACCCATGCGACGGTCCATTTTTTGTCTGGGTTAGAATCACAGGTGGTTTCTGCCGCCCAGGTAAAGATGGCGTCTTTAAGGGTGGTCCCGGTCTCTGCACGCCAGATTTTTTTGGTCGGTTGAGGTGGTGGTAATGACGCCTTTTGGATACTGCCTTTCTGTGTGGCCATAAGCGAAGGCTTGGATTTATCTGGAGCGGCAGGTTTGGTCGGCATAGTCGGCATAGCCGGCTTGGTCAGTAATTTAGGTTGTGCCCACGGATTTGATTTTACAGTTTTAGTTCCCTGCTGAGTGTCAGCCAGATCAATCAGGACCTGACGCGAAGCCCACTGAATCGTCACCTGGAGTTTATTTTCGCGTGCCAGCTTACTCAACGTATGCGGCCACTGATCGCCTGCGGTCCAGCTAACCAGAGTTTTGAAGCCCGATTTTAAACGGGTCGATTTCACCGTTGTCCAGCCTGACGGGATGATTACTCCCAGAGCATTATCAAGAGATTGTTTGTTCCCTGCTTTTGACACCAGGCCCGGAAGGGGGTCGGCCTCCCCGGTGAAACTGACGTTGGGGATGTTGGCTGGTTGAGGGTTAGCAGTAACCGGTTTAGGTAGCAGGCTTTTTGGCGTCGGCAGGCTTTTAACTGAAGGCGTAAGCTGTGCTTTCTGTACCGTAACTGGCTGACTCGTCTTTAAGGGGTGGAAATTAAGGCCGCTTGCAAGCGCAAGGCTCTTCTGTTCGACCTGAATTTTTACCAGTTGAGCATCCAGCAACTGGTCAACAAGACTCAATGCATCGGGTTGGGTGCTGACGTGGGTGGTTTGACACGCAGTCAGACAAAATGGGATTAAACAGGAAATATGTTTATTCATGGCTTTGTCCCTGTTACACGCCGGCCAGGCGCGGATTTGGGTTTGTCAAAGTTGACCAGGATCTGTTTAGTAAGATCATCGCGATTTACAGCACCCGTTACGCACATATCAATTAGCGCATTAAGAACATCACTGACGGTAATAGGCTGCCGTTCTTTATATCCAAGATCGACAGCAACGCCATTTAATTTATCTTTGCGTTCTGGAGTAACGCGGTGCATTAGATATTTATTTTTCATGATGGGCCTAAAGATGAGCCTTCAAAAGAAGGTCTGTTTAGAAAAAAAAGGGGCGTTGAAATAAAAGAGGCCAGCATAAGCTGGCCAAGAGTAGCAAGGGTACTAAAGGGAATTAGTGAAAGTGTTTTTGTAGTTTTTCAGATGCGGCCTGGCAATAGACGCAAAGTTGAGTTCCGGGAACCAGTTCCCGTCGGGTTTCTGGTATTTCAGCGTCACATCGCTGGCAATGAGTAGCAGATGGTATAACCGGTTTAACGCGACGAGATTCAATTTTAAGATTCAATAAAAACTCTTCTTCATCCTGAAGATGATCAATTATATCCATTAACGGTCCTCCTTTGCTCAGCCAGGCTTTCAGCAAATGCCACGAACATAGCTGTACGTAAAGGTTCCTCGTCGATTTCCACAATCTCTCTGATTTTGCTATAGAGGCTGTTTTGGACCTTCTGAGGATTGTTCATTCGTCGTCTGGTTTTTTTGGGTGGCCTTTTAGGGCGTGTTTTTGCCGGTGAAGACGTAAAGCGATATCTGTCGAGTTCATCGGTACAAAATGGAAGGTCCATCAGACTTTCAATAACATGAGGCGGTAAGCTTTTAATTTCATTTCCATAGCGTACAAATTTACTAACGCCGGGACATTCCGTTTCGATTTTGGCCGGGTGAATTACCTCCGGGTCGAATGCAACAAATATGTATCCATTGAATAGCGGCTCAACGCTCATTCTGAAACTGTTGCAGTCCTTGCGTTCCCGGTAGGTTCGTAACATTGGGCAAAAGAAATTGATGTTTTTTCTGTCGAGGCTTAATTGCGCCTTGTACAAATTTCCCTTGCCCGGTTGGTAGCAAAGCAGATACCACGCTTCCATGATAAGTGTCTCGCATTAGAGGTATGGATAATTTTGCAAGCTCCGCCATTTCTTGACCGTGGGAGAAGTGGTCAAGAAAGTAAGGCGTTCACAGTGAACATTACTGTACTGATATTTATACCTGCAGTTTAATTAGAAGAGGCGTGCTCACTCTTCCCCGAAGGAACAAAGTTCAGTAAGGCCTGACTGGTTGGTTGCCGTATTGGCTCAGTCATATTGTGTTGCTTTATAACCTCAATATTTAACGCTGTAAACATCCTGTAAAACAGTGTAATAACACTGCCCTGTGGATAACATGCAGAGCAATCAGAATAAATGATCGTTGTTTTTGCTCACTTCGATCATATCTCCTGCGTTAGATCCAATGGGCAGAATAAAAGATCGTGATGGTGTTTGTTTTTTGATCAGGTGACGTTTACAAAAAAAAGTGATTAAGTGAGTGTTTTTTGAACGTATAAGGGAGCGATTAGGATTAATACGCATTGACAGCATGAGGTGGACAGTAAGCGTTGTGCTAAAAATTGGTGTGAAGGAGATCACATCGCGTTGACAGGAAAACGAGATCTTAGAAGATCTTAGGATTTGCAACTTAGAAAAGATGGGGTAATATCTGCGGCAGAAGAGGTGAACGAAGCCTCTGAAAGTGAAAACCCTCTGTTCTACTGGTGCTTTGACCGGCCGCCGTAGAACGAGAGGGTATCGATAGGTATAACCTAGGAAGAATTATATCTTATGTATTGCCCATTTCAACTCATTTTAACCGCGCCAGTCATAAGTGCAGGGTGCGGTGGCTAACTCTCCAGCTCTGGTCTCGCAATATCTGCAGGTCCGGAACCCTAATCCAGAATTTACGCCCCGTGAAGGCAAAAAAACTTTGCCTTTCTGCCGCAAGCTGATGGAAAAATCTGCAGGCTTCACGTCCAGATTCGATTTTTCCATGCACGTCGCATTTATGCGCTCATTAGGCCTTCGTCGCAGAATGCCGCCATTGCTTCGCCGACGGGCTATTGATGCCTTACTCCAGGCCCTATGTTTCCACTATGATCCGCTGGCCAACCGTGTACAGAGGTCAATTACAAACCTTGCTATCGAGTGCGGTCTGGCCACTGAATCTAAAAACGGTAATCTCTCCATCACCAGGGCTACCCGGGCGCTGCGCTTCATGGCAGAACTGGGCTTATCACGTATCAGACTGAATATGATCCGCAGATCGGTTGCAATATTCCAACGGATATCACGTTCACCCCGGCGCTGTTCTCTGCTCTTGATGTCTCCGACGTTGCTGTTGCAGCTGCGCGGCGCAGTCGCGTTGAATGGGAAAATAAGCAGCGTGAAAAACAGAATGAGCCGCGCCTGGAAATGGATGAGTTAATAGCAAGAGCCTGGCGTTATGTACGCGAACGTTTCCGCAGTTACCAGTCGGAACGTAAGCTACACGGCCTGAAACGTGCGCGTGCTCGCAAGGACGTTACCCGCACCCGCCGTGATATTGAATCGATCGTGAAGCAACAGCTGACGCGTGAAATCGCCGAGGGACGGTTCACCGGTAATCATGAAGCAGTGCGCAGAGAAGTATCGCGACGTGTCAAAGAGCGAATGCTAATGTCCCGCGGTAATAATTACACCCGGCTGGCCACCGGCACCACTTAAGCCTTACCTGTATATAATCCGGCTGGCGCCGGAGGATTACTCACGTCAGTCAAAAACCATCGTACATTTAATGTACATTCCGATATGCAAGGCGCCGGAACCAGGCCATTCCTTATCATCAAAACCGACAAATTTTGCACCCAGGATGACGTCACAGCACGGCAAAATGAATTGTCCCCACATAACTGCAAGGGACCGTTCTGTTAAGTTAAACTCGATATGGTTATAAAGCGCTAAACGTTACTGTTTTAAAGTGCGTGGATCCTTTTAAACCCCTGCTCTGTACTCTCTGTTAAAGACATATAAATACTTCATATAAAAACATAACCTGTTCGTCGTCTGCCCTGTGGTCAGACTCAAGAATGACTTCACTTGCAGCGACCTACGGTCGCGCCGCTCAGATTTCAAAGCTACCTCCCACCGCAAGCGGCGGGCCCCGGACTACCCAGTTACAACATACTATTTGTATTTTTGAACTGCGTGGGTGCAAATCTGTAATTTCCGAGCCGGGACCCACCACTGAAAAGCGAGGCCGCCCCGGGCCGAAGGCCCGGAACAACGTCGCTTTTAATAATGGATGTTGTAACTAGTCATCAGCGCCGCTGGAGGTTATATATCGCGAGAGGTAAAAAAGTAGTGCGCTCGTAAGCGCCTAACGGCGCTAACGCGGAGATACAGCCCGTCAGCGGGTAAACCCTTGACGTGCTCACTCCGACCGCTTACAGCAGCTTCTGCGTAGCTTTTAGCGGGTATGGCTTTGCAGGGTGAAGGGACAGATTGGCGGAATCTATCAAAACAGTAGCCGGCTGCGCCGGGTATCGGCGCCTCTGACTGTTGTTTATTATGAAACTCTTCCTGGCGCCTTACATGCGCTAACGCGCATCATAGAGTCCGCTCCCCTTCTTGAAGATTTCGTACTTCCTCCATGAGGCAGGTAATAAACAGGTAACTGTCGATTGCCAGCTTGCGTGCGCATTCTATATTCTGAATCAACCTGAAGGTCACCAGCTGGCGACACTTTGAGAGTTCCAGGGTAGGAGGGTCGGCCCGCGCCAGTCATGCTGGTTTATCAGTTTTTTCAGCTGCTTTTCTGCGTATGCGGTTATGCATGGCCCGAACAGTGGGTGGCAAACGACTTCATGATTTTTATGTTCAAGATGTTCCCAAGAACATACGACATCAAATCTTCTGTAACTTACTGAACGCCATATGGTAATGCTGGGCACATTATTGCTGCGACAATAGAAGTTATAATCATCAATGTCTTCTTTGAGCAACGTGGTCACTTCCAGATAGTACCGAGTTCGTGATTCAGGAGCGTCATTTTCCGGTTCTTATGTTGGCTGATGCACAGAATTTTTGCCGCCGTTTCCGGCACTGCGCAAAAGAATATTCCTAATATTGTAAACCCTCGAGCAACCTTTTAAGTAGCTGATATTGCTAATAAAATGTGAGCATATTTTTGCTTGATTTTCAGCCCAGGGCATAGTTAACCCTTTGAAAATAGACTATAATTTGAGTAGTTGTTGTCTTTTAACCGGTACTTAATCCTTCTGTACTTGCCCGTGCAGAATTATCCCAGCAGAGGTAAAGCCATGGCCGATACCACCATCATCATTAAAAAACGTCGGCGCATTATTATTGAGCCGAAAGAGCTTAAGGTTAAAGCTCCGGCCGAACCTGTTGAGGTAGGAAAAGTGGACGTTCAAAAACTACATTGTCCCCCAGGAATGCGCGAGGATATTCCGGCAAAATTGCGCGGCAGCGCAAGGCGGAATTACAAGAAAAATACCAGGACCCAGGAAAGGCTCAGCCAATTCTGGCCATTGTTGTTTTCTGAGTACAAGCCGCTGGCCCTCAAGATATCCGAAGCAATGGTGAACGATGCCAGAGAACGTGATTTGCCCATCTCAGAGGTGCAGATTAAGCAATATCTGGTCAGATATACCCAGAGTGCGCGCTATGTCATGTCGGTTGTGGAAGGAACTCACCGTTTCAACCTTAACGGTGAGCCGGTGGATCTTATCAGCGATGAGCACAGGGAGCGCGCCAGGGAAAAGATACTAAAGCTGAGAAAAGCAATGAACTCGAAGTAACATTTCGCTCTAGTTTATGGCCGCTTAGCTCGAGTTTCTTCCCCTGCCCTGACGTATTTCATTAAGTTTAAATCTGTGCTGAAACATGGATATGCCGAATGAACAGCTGATGAATGGCTGGTAACTAACCGTAGCGGTCTAGTTTACAGTGAGGTTCTCGGGTGGATTGATTTCGGTAACGCCAGAGGGGAAGACATATTACTCTTCTGGTCGATAAATGTTATTTCGTCCTGATGACAGATAAGGAATGTGTAATGGATATCGCGCTTTTTCCCGGGCAGAGCCGGCGTCAGTGGGCTGATACAATGATCAATCTGGAAGCCCGTAAGCTTGTGAATACCGCAAATACCGTCGCGGCCATGCACCTCAGTGATTCACTGACCCGTCTGAAATTCGTGGATGAAATAAGACAGGTTGTCATGCAACAGTTTGACGCGGCGAGAAGAGCAAGGAGCGATGAAGAATGCATTGCCTGCCTGAAGAACCTCAGGGCTGAGAATGAGTTCCTGCTTGAACAGTCGCGCATGCTGAAAACCGGTTATGCCCGAATCTACGCTGAAATTCAGTATGTAACAGAGCAGAATAAAATTATCGGATACTTCATATCCGGGATTAAGGTCGTTCTCGCCGGCGTTCAGGCTGTGTTTGGCGGTGTGATGATCGCAACGATGACGCCTGCTGGTATGCTTGCCGGTGCCGTTCTGGTCGGTGATGCCCTTAATACGGTATCACGGGAGGCTGCCCGTCAGTTCCTGAATGAACCTGCTTCAGAGGGGATCCTTGCGGACGGTGCCATGTCCGTAGCGGAGTTTATGGGCTTCAGCCGCGATGTAGGCTGGGGATCTTTAATGCAACCACGCTTGCAGCCAGCGTTTATGGTGTGTTTGGTCTGACCGGGAAAGCTGAGGCCTGGCGTCTTTTCCGTTATCTTCCCGGAGACTATTACCGCAAGGTGGAAACCATGTCTCCGGGCAAACTGACGATGAAGGTTCTGGGATGGGGGGTCAGTGCAAAGGTGGTACTGGAACTCCTTACCCGTGATGACCGGAATCGCTGATATGTGATCTCATCAGCTTCCATGATTTATAGCCAAGTCTGACCGGCATCACCAGAAGCAGCACAATCAGCAGAAAGACGGACGGCAACCACACAGGAGATAAGATGGCTGGCGCTGCCAAAGAACGCGGTGAGCAGGGTTATGATGGCCATCCCGCCGGTGATCCAGGCTACCGACAGGAAATAACCGGCCAGATCCTTCAGAACCTTTTCCTGCGAGTCCCCCGTCGCCTGGTGACGTTTGATTCGCTCGATATCCTTACTGGTGAATCCTGCCGCGATAAGTTCCTGGTTTTTCACTGTCATTCACGTCTCCTTTAACCTGATAAAAAGAATACACTATTTAGACGTCCCGTACCTTCCTGCTTTTGCCCCCTGTCCGGATCGTTGTGCCGTTGCCGTTAAACAATCCATGCTTCCCATTTTTCCTATACTTACCCTTTAACGGCAGGAAACGCTTATGTGTGGACGTTTTTCTCAGTCACAGACCCGCGCTAAATACCTGGCTTATCTGGCCGGTGAGGTTGATGCCGGGTTTTCAGCAGTACCGGAGCCTATCGGACGCTACAACGTGGCGCCGGGGACCGGGTGCTGTTGATCAGTGAAAGCAATGACCAGCTGCAGCTCGATCCTGTTCTGTGGGGATATTCCCCGCCGTGGTGGCACAAAGCGCCACTGATTAATGCCCGTGCTGAAACAGCAGCTGAGGGACGTATGTTTCGTCCGCTGTGGGAACGCGGCCGCGCCGTTGTGTTTGCTGACGGGTGGTACGAGTGGGAGCGCCAGGGGAACACAAAACAGCCGTATTTTATTTACCGCAGGGACGGTCAGCCCGTGTTCATGGCTGCCATTGGTGCGCGGCCGTTTGGGCTGAGGGATGAAGGGGAAGGGTTTGTTATTGTCACGGCAGCTGCGAACAAAGGGCTTCTCGATATCCACGATCGTCGTCCTCTGGTGCTGACGCCGGATGCCGCCCGGGACTGGCTGCGCGAGAGTCTCAGTGGTGACGAGGCGGGCAGGACAGCCAAACAGGGGGCGGTGCCTGCTGAGGCATTCACCTGGCATCCGGTTTCCCCGGCGGTCGGCAACGTGCGGAATCAGGGAGCGTCTCTGACAGAACCTCTCTCCTGATGCTGCTCCGCCAGCGCCAGGGTTCTGTCTGACCCGGAACTGACCTGAGCCCGATACCCTGCCGGCGGGCTTCGGCTTCCAGCTGAGCGTAGTCAGTCCGGGCTGGTTTTTCGTGGTACCGGTATACCCAGGCCAGCCCTTTGCGGATCTGCGCGGCATTCACATCCATCGCGCCAAGCCACACGGTGCCCAGCCGCCGCCCGTAGCGATCCGTTTCTTCACCCGTGATGGTTACGTTACGCTGCGCCACCATTGATGTGAGTTCCTGCCTGGACCGCTGGCCAAAGGGCTGGTTCTTTTCCGGCGCATCGATGCCGGCAAGACGAACGCGCGTCAGGCGGTTCCCCGTTTCGCTTCCAGATATGTGGAAGGTCGTCAAAATTGGTCAAAAACCAGGTTAGACCACGGTATGCGACAACGATTGTCCAGATGAAGTGGCCGATGCCGATTAGGGTAAAGATTACAGCAAATACTGCAACTAAAAATGTAGACATAATGTTCTCCTTAATGTCTTGGTTGATGTGCAGGTATTTACTGTTCGCGGGGCGGCCTTTAAGGCCGGTTAGTGAAAAAATAACCGAAAAAAATTCCCTTTCGCCAATTATTGCCATTACAAGCAAGCTCTGTCGTAAATTTTGCCTCTCACGCAATAATCTATTCACCGCAACAATCCGTCGCTTTTTGTGCCATTCATACAATAATCCCTCTTCTCTCTTTATGAGATCCGAAAACTCATTAAACTGGATCTCTCAAAACGAATCGGTTGAGGCCGTAAAGAAATATTGGATACGTGTACGGGGGGAAACTGATACACAGGGTCAACTGGATACTTAGAATTCCTTTATGCCCGGAAGGCTTAATCTGACTGCATAAAGTTGTTTGAACAACCCGTATGGGGCGCTGTGCATTGATTGTGCTGTATTTTCGTTTATAGTAATAAGACTCTGTACCATGCAGAGTATGTGGTCAGCACTAAATATCACGCTGGCTTATTCTGTTCACTAAGGCTGAGTGCCTGATTTCGAGGATTTACCTGCTGACCATGCGCATTACGCCACCCTGAGTTTTTCCTTCCTCCGCCGTACTGAGCGAGCCTCAGCACGCACGCAATAACATCCCGTCTGCGGATGTGTTTTATCGTATTTAAAACTTATGTCCTCCGGGGCTAACTACATCTGAAAACTGAGAAATTACTATGTTGCTGTCCTCGACGCGTAAGGACTGGCTGGGTAACGTCCGTGGTGACGTGCTGGCTGGTATCGTTGTCGCGCTCGCACTCATTCCAGAAGCGATCGCCTTTTCCATCATTGCCGGTGTTGACCCTCAGGTGGGGCTTTACTCCGCCTTCTGTATCCCGCTGGTTATGGCCTTCTTTGGTGGTCGCCCGGCGATGATATCTTCCTCAACGGGGGCAATGGCGCTCCTGATGGTGACCCTGGTGAAGGATCATGGACTGCAGTACTTACTGGCTGCCTCCGTGCTTACCGGCATATTCCAGCTGATAGCTGGCTATCTTAAGCTCGGCGGCCTCATGCGCTTCGTCTCACGCTCCGTGGTCACCGGCTTCGTTAATGCACTCGCGATCCTGATTTTCATGGCGCAGTTACCTGAGCTCACCAATGTGACCTGGCATGTTTATGCCATGACGGCAGGGGGGCTCGCCATTATTTACCTCTTCCCGTATCTGAATAAAACAATCCCTTCCCCCCTTGTCTGTATCGTGTACTGACGGCTATTGCCATGTGGCTGCATCTGGATGTGCGTACTGTCGGGGATATGGGGAAACTGCCTGACAGCCTTCCGGTCTTCCTGGTGCCGGACATCCCGCTGAATCTTGATACACTCCTGATTATTCTCCCGTACTCCGCTGGCTCGCCGTTGTAGGACTCCTGGAATCAATGATGACGGCCACGATCGTGGACGATATGACAGATACCCCCAGTGATAAAAACAGGGAATGCAAGGCACAGGGCATCGCCAATATCTGCACCTCCTTTATCGGGGGATGGCGGGCTGTGCAATGATTGGTCAGTCCGTTATCAACGTCAAGTCCGGCGGCCGGGGCCGTCTGTCCACCCTCACTGCCGGGGTGGTCCTGCTGTGTATGGTGGTCTTCCTCAGGGACCTGGTCTCGCAAATCCCTATGGCCGCGCTGGTCGCGTGATGATCATGGTTTCAATTGGTACCTTTTCATGGCGTTCAGTTGTGGATCTTAAAAGCCATCCTGTTTCAACCAGCGTGGTGATGCTGGCAACGGTGGGTGGTGGTGGTGGCCACTCATAATCTGGCATTCGGGGTACTCACCGGTGTGCTGATCGCCTCCCTGAATTTCGCCACTAAAGTGGCGCGTTTTCTGGCTGTCTCTTCAGAACTCAGGGAAGAAACCCGGATCTATAAGGTCACCGGGCAGGTGTTCTTTGCCTCTGCCGACCGCTTTATGGCGTATTTTGATTTTCGCGAGGCCGTAGAGAAAGTGGTCATTGATGTGACGCATGCTCATTTCTGGGACATCACGTCAGTCAGCGCTCTGGATAAGGTGGTTATTAAATTCCGCAGAGAAGGAACAGACGTTGAGATCCGAGGGATGAACGAAGCAACCCGTACAATCGTTGATCGCTTTGGTGTTCACGATAAACCCGAAGAAGTCGAAAAACTGATGGGAGGTCATTAATGTCAGAAATTAATGATATGGAAAACACCGTTATTGCCTGCGTGGATGGTTCGTCATCAACACGCTCCGTGTGTGAGTATGCGGCCTGGGTTGCAGGGAAGCTTGACGCGCCTCTTGCCCTGCTGCATGTGCTTGAAAAAAATGAACAACCGGCAGTTTCTGACCTGACGGGGGCTATCGGTATTGACAGCCGGGAGCAACTGACGCAGGAACTTGTCCGGATAGAGGGGGAGCGTAACCGTCTGCTGATGACGCAGGGACGCGCCATTCTTGCCGGATGCGCAGAACTGCTCAGTCAGACTGGTATCCCGGATGTTCAGCAGCTTCAGAAGCATGGCGCACTGGATATCATCCTGGCTGACCTGAAGGGTATTCGTCTGATGGTGCTCGGCCGCCGGGGAGCACAGCACCCGGTTGGCAGCAATCTGGAGAGCATCATCCGCCTGCAGAAAAAGCCGGTAATGATTGTACCTGAAGCTTTTTCTGTCCCTTCCAGAGCCATGTTTGCGTTTGATGGCAGTGAGGAAAGCCGGAGAAACCTGCGTCGACTGACGCTAAGCCCTCTGCTGCAGGGCATGGAGTGTCATATCGTGATGGTTAACGGGGATGCTCATACCCTCGAAGAGGCGAAGCGTAGTCTGCAGAGCGCTGGCATCAGCGCGATATCCCGGTTAGCGGAAGGACGTTCGGTCACGGAGGCACTCTGCGAGTATGCCTCGGACAACGATATGGATCTGATTGTGATGGGGGCATATGGCCATTCTTCCCTGAGACGCTTTTTCATCGGCAGTAACACCACTGCGATGCTCGAACAAACGCGTGTTCCCCTGTTAATGCTCAGATAACTCAGTTCCCGGAGAAAACTCCGGGAACGCCTGGTGCCTGACTGGCACTCCCCCTGAATCTGCAAGAGAAGGCGGAAAGATGCATAACCCCCTTATGATTGATGAAATTCTGGCACTTGCCCGGCTTGCCACCCTGGCATTTGAGAAGCCTTAAAATATATGGATGACACAGATGCTGAAGTCATTGCCCGTTTTAAAAAAACGATGACCCCTGAGCTTATTGAGCAGATGTGCATCCGGATCCTTGAGCTTGAAGCGAAACGTCAGAGCGCGAACGAATAAATTTTTCAGCCGTCTCATAAGGAGTGAACAAAGGCGGCATAAAGCCTGTCCGTATCCGGAGAGTAAAACACTGTCCTTAACCGGCCCTGAAAAGTGAAGAATCAGCGTCTGTATGTTACCTGCGCTGGGGAGCGCCGGAGGTGAAGTCATCATCTCCGGGCCAGACCTTTACGCCTCTCACGGCTCCCCTCTGCAGGGTAGATCAGAGCCAGCTTTCGATCAGATCTCTTGACGGTATTCCTCCGGCATGTACAACGATGTCATCTATGACGACTGCCGGTGTCGACATCACTTTGTATTTCATTATTTCAGGTAATGAATCCACTTTTTCAAGCTGAACAGCGACGCCACGCTCATCAGCGACCTGCCGGATAAGCCGGAGGGTTGTTTTGCAACCGGAACACCCTGTACCCAGGATTTTTACATGCTTCATTTTATCATCCTCTTCAGGAAACCAGTGGGAATACCACGTTAAAAACCCAGCCAACCAGTGTGAATGCGGTCAGCAACATCAGCAGCAGGATACAAAGTAATTGCCACTTCATTACTTGTTTAAGCAGAACGAACTCAGGGAAGCTGACGGCCACAGTGCTCATGCAAAAAGCCAGTGCTGTACCCACTGGCAGGCCGTTGGTTATCAGGCTTTCCATTACGGGGATGACACCGGTCGCATTGGAATAGAGTGGAATGCCAGCCAGTACGGCGACAGGAACGGTCCACCACTGACCGGCACCAAGATGCAACGCGATCCATCCGTCCGGCACAAATCCATGGAGCGCCGCACCAATCCCGACCCCGAGAATGACCCAGAACCAGACTCGTTTAAAAATGGTGAGCGTTTCATCTTTAGCAAAGGCATGTCGCCTTGAGAGAGACATGTGCTGTGTCCCGGCGGAGAGGCGGATCCCATCAGTTGGATGTTGCTGCCCGTCCCTGAGGCGTCAGCAGCAAAGTCGGCTAACCATCGTTCTCCCTTAATATGATCAAGAAAAGCCCCGCCAGCTATACCAACAGCCATTCCGACAACAATATAAACAAGTGTGAACTTCCATCCGAGCAGGCTGACCAGAAGCAGGACGGCGACTTCATTGATCAGCGGGGAAGTGATAAGAAAGGCCATGGTGATCCCGAGCGGTATACCCGCTGATGTAAATCCCAGAAATACAGGGATACTCGAGCAGGAGCAGAACGGGGTAATGGCACCAAAGCAGGAGCCCAGAAAATATCCTGCCCCCCGGTGCTTACCCGCGAGATAATCTCTGACCCTACCGACGTCCAGCGAGGCCCGCAATATAGCCACGAAGTAGATTAAGACCAGCAACAGAACGAAAATCTTGCTCACGTCTTCGACAAAAAAATGGAGAGCGTCCCCGAGTTTGGTTGACGGAATGAGATTAAGCCTTTCATAGACCAGCCAGGTGGCAAAATCACTGAAAATCTGGAACATAACGGACAGGCCTCACGATGGTTGTTTCCACGGAAGACGCTGTTTGACAGAAAAGGATGCTGATTTTTACGATTTCGCGGGAAAGATTTACCTGAGCAGCGGCTCGCCTCATTCTCTGTTCTGATAACGTCATCACCACAGCAATCAACGGATGAAATGCCGCAGAAACAGGTTCCCTGCATGTCCTGAGGTCTTCACCGGGGAGTAAAACAACATACCCGACCGGACTCGTCCAGTCTGACCTGGCATTCAGTGGAGAGTTTCTGATGCAATCTTGCTCTGGCCCGTAATAATCGCGATTTGGTTGCAGCAAGCGTGAGACCCTTTCGGTCAGCAAAATCAGCCTGTTTCATCCCTTCCAGATCGCAGAGTATAAGGATATTACGATCCGCTTCTGTCATTTTATTGAGTATCCGGGGCAGACATTCGGCGAGTGAGTCGACTGTTTCTGTGACGTTATCCGGTATACATATACCCTCATGGAGCGGCTGGTATGCGCGCGCCGGCGGTTTTTATCAATGACAAGATGGCGGGCAACTTCAAACAGCCAGGCTCTGGTATTCACGATGCACAGAATTTCCGCTGTTGCCGTACTGCCCTGAGAAAGATCTCCTGTATCAGATCATCGGTATCAGCCTGATTACGCGTTTGTCTGAGTAACCAGCAATAAAGTTCGTGTTCGTGCAGCTTCCATGCCTTCATCAGGCAAGGCAGTGAGTCTGTCTGTTGCACCATTAAAGCGTTCCCCTGATATCTCCGTAATTGCTGTCGGGTCGCCGACGGGCCTCACGGCAGAGTGAGGTGGACCCGGGGCCTGACGATGTGACAGGCTGACAGCATCCGGCCAGACCTTTCATTTTCGCCGCATCTGTCCTGTTGCGGGGCGTGTGGCCTTCCGCTCTGTCTCTTCCGGCAGAGGATCATGCACAATACCATCCATTTCTGCGCATACGATCCGGATAACGCGTCAAAAACGCGTTCCGGGATCAGCCTGAATAACCAGCCTGTGACGTTTTCGATACGCATGGTAACCTCCACTGCTCTGTCTCATGATTATAGTCTTTCATATTCATAAAATCGAATATGTTATTGACATCAATCCCATGAAGTCTAAGATGAAACCGAACGACACCACGGAGTATTTATGCCCCCGATTACCGCGCTTCAGCTTTTCAAGAATCTCTCGGACGAAACTCGCCTGAAAATTGTTCTGTTACTCAGGGCATCAGGAGAACTCTGTGTTTGTGAGCTCTGCGGAACGCTTGAGGAATCTCAGCCCAAAATATCCCGCCATCTCTCCATGCTGCGGGAAAGTGGACTGCTTGTTGACCGCCGGGAGGGGAAATGGATCCACTACCGGCTTTCTGCGCATATGCCAGCCTGGGCGGCAGCCGTCATTGAGCAGGCTTATTTAAGCCAGAAGGAGGACATTTCGCTTCTGGCCGGGCGGATAGCCCGTAACAGCGCGACAACCGGTGGCAGAGCGGTTTGTCTTTAACACATTCTAAAAATTTACCCATACATATATGTTTTTACGAATTTATATGGTGATGTTATGAACATTCTTTTTCTGTGTACCGGTAATTCCTGCCGATCCATCCTGGCCGAAGCGACATTTAACGCGCTTTCACCAGCAGCACATCATGCCTACAGCGCTGGCAGCCAGCCAAAAGGAGAAATCCATCCCCGCTCTCTTGCCCTGCTCAGGAAGAAAGGGATACCTGCGGAGGGGTATTACAGCAAATCGTGGGACAACGTCCCGGTAACCCCGGATGTGGTGATCACGGTGTGCGGGAATGCGGCGGGTGAAGCCTGTCCTGCGTATCTCGCTCCGGCGGTCAGGGCACACTGGGGAGTCGAGGACCCCGATAAGGCGACCGGAAGTGAAGAAGAGATAGATGCTGCGTTCGAACAGGCCTGGCATATTCTTCGTCGCCGGATTGAAGCCTTTCTGTTGCTTGCGCCATCGGTCCTGTCCGGTCCTGAAGAGCGTCTTCAGGCTGAGCTGAACCGGATCGGTGAAACCATTTTTTAACTGAAACCTGAGGGAATAGAGAATGAAAACACTGTCAGTGTACGACCCGGCACTTTGCTGCAGTTCTGGCGTGTGTGGGACGGAAGTGGACCAGGCTTTAGTGTCATTTTCCGCAGACGTCACATGGCTGAAACAGCAGGGTGTGCCGGTGGAACGCTTTAACCTGTCGCAGCAGCCTCTGGCATTTGCCGAGAATCCGTCAGTCAAAGCCTTTCTTGAGCGCTCCGGGGCTGAAAGCCTGCCGTTAATTCTGCTGGATGGTGAATTTGTCCTGTCCGGTCGCTACCCGACACGGCAGGATCTGGCTCGCTGGTTTGAGATTAATCAGGAGAAAACAGGCGTGGCACCGGAGAAAAGCTGCTGTGGTGGCAAAACGTCATGTTGCTGAACCAGCCGGACAGGAGATTATGATGAATTATCTCAACGCGATCCCGAAATTTCTCTTTTTTACAGGGAAAGGGGGGGTCGGGAAAACCTCGCTTTCCTGCGCAACGGCTATTCACCTTGCTGATGACGGTAAACGCATTCTGCTGGTCAGTACCGACCCCGCGTCCAATGTAGGCCAGGTTTTCGGGCAGCAGATTGGTAATACCCTGACGTCCATCACGGCTGTCCCCGGACTCACCGCACTGGAAATCGATCCGCAGGCGGCAGCGCAACAGTATCGTGCCCGTATTGTTGATCCGGTTAAGGGAGTCTTGCCTGACGAGGTGGTCCGCAGCATTGAAGAACAGTTATCCGGTGCCTGCACAACAGAAATTGCCGCTTTTGATGAGTTTACCGGTCTGCTGACCGATGACGTGTTACTGAATGATTTTGACCATGTGATTTTTGATACTGCCCCTACAGGACACACCATTCGCCTGCTACAGCTGCCGGGTGCCTGGAGCAGTTTTATCGAGACAAATCCTGATGGTGCATCCTGCCTTGGTCCGCTGGCCGGGCTGGAAAAACAACGGGAGCGCTACGCGCATGCCCTGTCGGTACTGGCAGACGGGGAAAAGACGCGGTTAATCCTGGTGGCCCGCGCGCAACAGTCAACGCTGGCTGAGGTTGCCCGCACGCATGATGAACTGTTGCATGTCGGTCTGAAGCACCAGTACCTGGTCATAAACGGCTCATGCCTGCCGGAGAAGCCTCACAGGACAGTCTGGCCAGCGCACTGTATCAGCGTGAACAACGTATTCTTTCCCGCATGCCGCAGGTGCTGGCATCGCTTCCGACGGACAGGTTAAGTCTTCAGCAGGAAAATCTGGTTGGCGTGACGGCGCTTCGCCGCCTGCTGACGGGAAAAAATAAGCCATGCTCACTGCCTGCAGTGAAATCCGTGTCAGAGCCTCTCTCTGTACCGTCCCTGGAAATGCTGATTGAGGATATTGCCCGTGACGGACATGGTCTGGTGATGTTGATGGGAAAGGGGGGCGTGGGTAAAACAACGCTAGCCGCCGCGGTAGCCGTAGCCCTCGCAGACAAAGGATTTGATGTCCATCTCACCACATCGGATCCCGCTGCGCACCTTGAAAGCACGCTTAACGGACAATTGCCTCATCTCCAGGTCAGCCGTATCGATCCGCATACCGAGACAGCCGCTACCGGAACATGTTCTTGCCACCAAAGGAAAGGATCTGGACCCACAGGGACGGGCGCTGCTGGAGGAAGATTTACGCTCCCCCTGCACGGAGGAAATCGCCGTATTCCAGGCATTTTCCCGGGTGATCCGGGAAGCCGGGAAGCGTTTTGTGGTCATGGATACCGCCCCTACCGGCCACACCCTGTTACTGCTGGATGCCACGGGAGCCTACCATCGGGAAGTGGTTAAACGAATGGGTGAAAAAGGGCATTATCTGACGCCAATGATGCAGTTACAGGATCCTGAGCGAACAAAAATATTGCTCGTAACGCTGCCTGAAACCACCCCTGTTCTCGAGGCTGCCGGCTTACAGGAGGATTTACGCAGGGCCGGTATTGAACCCTGGGCATGGCTCATCAATAACAGCCTGGTTGCGACAGAAACAACATCCCCCCTGTTGCTCACGAGAGCCGCACACGAAGCTGCTCAGATCGATAAGGTCAGGACGGAGCTGGCATCACGCATGGCGCTGATCCCTCTCCAGCAGGAAGAGCCAACAGGTACTGAACAGCTCAAACGTCTTACCCGTCAGGCTGGAAAATAATAAATACGGGCAGGAAGGGTCCTGCCCGACAGGAGGCTTTATGTGGCTGGCTGCAGCTATTTTTATTCTGACCATTGTACTGGTCATCTGGCAACCCCGGGGACTGGGAATAGGCTGGAGCGCGATGCTCGGGGCCTTACTTGCACTGATTACTGGTGTGGTTCACCCCGGTGATATTCCGACCGTCTGGCATATCGTCTGGAATGCGACAGCTGCATTCATTGCGGTCATCATTATCAGTCTGTTACTCGACGAATCAGGGTTCTTTGAATGGGCAGCCCTGCACGTCGCACGCTGGGGAAATGGCCGTGGACGATGGCTGTTTACCTGGATTATTTTACTGGGTGCTGCGGTCGCGGCGCTGTTTGCCAACGACGGTGCAGCGCTCATCCTGACGCCTATCGTTATCGCCATGTTGCTCGCACTGGGGTTCAGTAAAGGCACCACGCTGGCGTTCGTCATGGCGGCAGGATTTATCGCGGACTCCGCCAGCCTGCCGCTCATCGTTTCGAACCTGGTGAACATTGTCTCTGCAGATTTCTTTAAGCTCGGGTTCAATGAATATGCATCTGTTATGGTGCCGGTTGATATCGCAGCCATTATTGCCACCCTGGTGATGCTGCATCTGTATTTCCGGAAAGATATTCCCGCAACCTATGAAATTTCGCGCCTCAAAACGCCGGAAGAGGCTATCCGTGATCGGAGTACCTTCCGGACAGGCTGGGGGGTTCTGGCTCTTTTGCTGCTTGGATTCTTTGGCCTGGAACCCTGGGGATCCCCGTCAGTGCGGTTGCCGCCGTCGGTGCTCTCGTCCTGTTTCTGGTCGCCAAAAAAGGACATGCGATTAATACCGGAAAGGTGCTTCGCGGAGCCCCCTGGCAGATTGTGATTTTCTCCCTGGGTATGTATCTGGTGGTCTACGGGCTGCGTAATGCCGGACTGACTGACTACCTGTCAGCTGTGCTTAATCAGTTTGCCAGCCAGGGGTTGTGGGTGGCCACGCTGGGCACGGGCTTCCTGACCGCCTTCCTCTCCTCGATCATGAATAACATGCCAACCGTCCTGGTGGGGGCACTGTCTATTGATGGCAGTACCGCGACCGGGGTGATTAAAGAGGCCATGATTTACGCCAATGTTATTGGCAGCGACCTGGGGCCCAAAATCACCCCGATAGGCAGTCTGGCCACCCTGCTGTGGCTACATGTGCTGGCGCAGAAAGATATCCGGATCTCCTGGGGATATTACTTCCGGGTCGGCATTGTAATGACCCTGCCCGTGCTGTTTGTAACGCTGGTAGCCCTGGTATTACGTTTATCCATTTCGTTGTGATTAACCTGGCACCGGTCGTCACGGACCTGTGCCTGTCAAACCTGAAGAGAGTGATTTATGAGCGCAATTACGATTTATCATAACCCGGCCTGCGGTACGTCCCGTAATACCCTCGAGTTGATCCGCAACAGTGGTGTGGAGCCCACGGTCATTTTATACCTGGAGACGCCGCCAGCGCGTGCTGAGCTGGTCAGGCTCATTGCTGATATGGGGATCAGCGTGCGTGCCTGCTGCGAAAAAATGTGGAGCCTTATGAGCAACTGGGTCTGGCAGAGGACAAATGGAGCGACGATGAGCTGATTGATTTTATGCTGCAGCATCCCATCCTGATCAATCGTCCTGTTGTGGTCACCCCTCTGGTACCCGGCTGTGCCGCCCGTCTGAAGTGGTGCTGGATATTCTGCCGGACGCACAAAAGGGAGCGTTCAGCAAAGAGGACGGCGAACAGGTGATTGATGCCCAGGGACAGCGTGTCGTGAAGTAACCCAGCGGTCGGGCTGTCAGTACCTGAGCGGCCCGATCATACCTTTCCGGCCTGACAGAAGGTAAGCCACGATGATAAGTAAAACATACAATGTCCTGTTCCTGTGCTCCGGGAATTCGGCACGAAGCCTGTTTGCAGAAGTGCTGATGAACCAGCTCGGCGGGGGAACATTCCGGGCATTCAGCGCCGGTACTCAACCAGCCAGTTCACCTCACCCGCTGACGCTCAGGGTGCTTAATGATCAGGGATTCAGTACTGAATCCCTGAAAAGCAAACACCTGCAAAACTTTCAGCATCCGGATGCACCGCAAATGGATTTCATTTTTACGCTCTGTGACCAGATGGCGGGAGAAGGATGTCCGGTGTTCCCGGGTGGCCCCATAACGGCTCACTGGGGGTTCAGGGATCCGGCTTCCGCAGAGGGTACCGATAAGGAGAAGTACCACGCCTTTGTGGAGGTTGAAAAACAGATAGCCACGCGCATCCGGCTTTTTCTGAGCCTTCCCCTGGATAAAATCGACCGGCTTTCATTACAGCATCAGCTGCAGGCAATGGGTAATACCGGATCTGACGAACATTAATCCGGTACCGCCCGGCCCCCTTTCTTACAAATCCTGACTGTGCCCTGAAAACGTTATCCCGGCTGATACAGACAGCACGGATAAGGTAACGGCATAACGTTGAAGATTAATAAACTAATAGCACGGAGTCTGTATTGATGTTTCACCCGTTTGATATTCTCACCCTGGACAATGGCGCCAGGCTGATATTTACTCCCTGCCCGGGAACCAGAGGGGTGTCCCTTGCTGATTCATTAAAATCCTTAAAAGAAGCCGGCGCACAGGCTGTAATCACCATGATGACGCTGGCTGAACTCAGTGAAAATGAGGCTGATGCCCTCCCTTCACTGTGCGCTAACCTTTATATGGACTGGTTTCACCTCCCCGTAGAAGACAGCTGTGCACCTGAAGCCCCATTTGAACAGGCATTTGCCCGGGAAAAAACGAATCTGCTGGCGATCGTCAGGTCCGGCGGAACGATGGTTATCCATTGTCATGGTGGTTCTGGCCGGACAGGGATGATGGCCGCTATCCTGATGCTCGAGTCAGGGTATCTGCCTGCTCAGGTGAAAAAACAGGTTCAGCAAATCAGGCCAAAATCACTGACTTCGCCGGTGCAGGTCAGTTATCTTAACAGGCGATACGGCTACCAGTAACAACGCTGTAATGGTCAGACTGTTCTGCCAGTCGAAACGTATCCGTCAGGGGCAAACCTGTCCCCTGATGGTCCGGTGGTGTGATATGTGTCTTTCAGATGCCCGGGAAGCCGGACACTGCGCTTTGTTCCGGCGTCAAGATCCCTGGCGGTACGCCAGTGCCCCCTCTCTTTTCCTGATTAATATTTCCATAATTCCAGAAATATAGTTTACAGTCATGATTGTTTGTATTACTCTTTCTGAATATTCGATATATCCGGAAGTACAGGAGGGTTATATGTCCGCAGAACTGCAGGATGTCGCCAGCATGTTTGCCTTGCTCGCCGTCGAACTGTCGGCTTTATTTTTACTTATCAGTTTGCTGGTTGGTGTACTGCAAAGGCATGTTCCGCCGGCTCGTATCGAGCATTGCTCAGTGCCGGCCGCTTCAGAAGTTATTTTCTGGCGGCGGGCCTGGGGCCATCACGCCGTTTTGCAGTTGCTCAACCATTCCGGTGCTGAAGGGACTCATCCGCGCCCGCGCCGGATTTGGCCCGATGATGGTGTTTCTCTTTGCATCTCCTCTACTGAACCGGTCATTATTGCCCTGATGGCTGCGACATTTGGGTTAAGCCTGACGCTGATTTATGCCGGCGCGCGCTTCTGGTATCACTTATCGCGGGATGGTTACTGCAGATTATGGGGTTTGATAAATACATACGCAGCGGGGTGTATGAGGGGGAGGCTCCCTGCCAGACGGTTGAACGCGGCAGTCATGTGGGCAGTGAACTCCCCTGCTGTGGCGAACGCCTGTCCGTAATCCGTTCCCGTCAGGCTGACATGACGGCAACTGTACCGGAGAATTGTTGTAAACCGCAGTCTGACGTTAATGCCTTCCCCCGCCGTTACGGCGGCTTATGGCGTGATACCTGGCTGACTTCAGAGGTGTTTTACCCTACCTGATCGCCGGGATAGCTATCGGAAGTATAATTTATGGTTACCTGCCCACGACGTTACTTGAACGGTATGCCGGACCGGCAAATCCTTTTGCCATTCCTGTTGCGGCAATTATTGGTGTGCCCCTTTATATCCGGGCTGAAGCGGTTATTCCTCTGGCGGCTGCATTACTGGCCAAAGGGGTGGGGGCCGGTACGGTTCTGGCCCTTATCATCGGCAGTGCAGGTGCCAGCCTGACAGAACTGATCCTGTTGCGCGCCCTTTTCAGGTTCAGGCTAGTGGCAGCATTCGTGCTGGTCATTATTTCGATGGCGATAATGGCAGGCTACACAGCTTATCTCTTTTTCTGAACAGCCGATAAATATGTCCCCTGGACATTACTGCTGTCAGATTCGCAGGTTTGCTATATCTAAAAATTCCATTATTCTGGAAATACAGATTTCAGGAGGTGTTATGGATATTGTTAAGGCGGCAGATGCGCTGAAGGAGCTGGGTCATCCGACCCGGCTCGGCATCTTCAAGGAACTGGTTAAATTTGGATATACAGGCTTGCCTGTCGGGGAGTTACAGAAGCGTCTCGATATCCCGGCGTCGACGCTAAGCCATCACCTGTCGGCGCTGTTGTCTGTGGGGCTTATACGCCAGGAAAGGCAGGGACGCACCCTGTACTGCCAGCCACAGTATGAGCAACTGAGCCAGATCGTCGGATTTTTGCTGGATGAGTGTTGCATGGGCAGCGCAGCCAGTGTTTCAACAGTTACATCAACCCGTGAGTAAAGCCTGCAATGAACAAACTGAATGACAGCCTGCCAAATATTATCCCTGACATTTTCAGCGTGCCGGACTTCACAGATTACCCCGTATCCGGGATGCCAGGGCATGCACCGCGTATTTTGATGCTGTATGGATCTGTACGTGAACGTTCTTACAGCCGCCTGGCTACGGAGGAAGGCGCACGCCTGCTCACCGCCATGGGGGCTGAAGTCCGTATTTTTAATCCGTCAGGGCTTCCCCTGCCAGATGATGCTCCGGATACTCACCCGAAAGTTGCCGAGCTCCGTGAACTGGTGCGATGGTCGGAAGGAATGGTGTGGTGTTCCCCTGAACGTCATGGGGCAATGACCGGGATTATGAAAACACAGATAGACTGGATCCCACTGAGCGAAGGTGCTGTTCGCCCTTCTCAGGGGAAAACACTGGCAGTGATGCAGGTCAGCGGTGGCTCCCAGTCCTTTAATGCGGTAAACCAGATGCGTATTCTTGGCCGCTGGATGCGAATGATCACCATCCGAATCAGTCATCAGTCGCCAAAGCCTGGCAGGAATTTGATGAAGAAGGCAGGATGAAGCCCTCAGCCTATTACGACAGGATCGTGGATGTGATGGAAGAGCTGATGAAGTTTACGTTGCTTACCCGGGGAAGAACAGCCTGCCTGGTGGACCGCTACAGTGAACGTAAGGAAAGTGCAGAGGCACTTTCTGCGAGAGTTAATCAGCGCAGTATTTAGTATCTCAGGGTACCTGCGGTGTCAGCGTCAGGAGCCCACTGAGGAGGTTTCTGTAAACCCACCTCTGTCTGAGTAGCTGAATGTCTGCCCAGGTAAATGTCACGGGCTGCGATTGTCTTTAGCCGGATTACCGGCATTGCCTCCGGAGCCCTTCACCGGCGCAGCTGTTCTCAGGGTACACCATTAATTAAGTGCCTGATTCTGCCTGGTACCTGAGAATCATATAAGACACGTTATCAGATAAAAACCCGCCGCGGTCATCAGCAGCGATCCCATCACGTGCACCAGTACGGAGGTGAAAGCCACGTGTAATTTCCTGCCTGCAGCAGGGTGAAAACCTCGACAGAGAATGTTGAAAAGGTAGTCAGCCCCCCACACAGACCGGTGACGATCAGCAGTTTCCAGGCCGGATCCACGTGAGGATGACGAATGAAATATGCCATTGCGCCACCAATAATAAATGCTCCCATCAAATTCACTACCAGGGTTCCGGGTGGAAGAGACGGGAAAAAACTGTTGAGTTTCATCCCCAAAAACCAACGGATAATACATCCCGCGGCCCCACCAATCATAATTGCTGCCAGCTGACTCAATGCTGCGTTCCCCACCTAAGGAAAAGAAAATAAGGCGTATACCGGGCTCATCCGGTATACGCTGCTCTGATGCCCGTGATATGCCCGTCAGAGATGACGAACAAAGGCGCTTATACCTGCATACCGGGCTTCGTTGCCCAGTTCCTGCTCGATGCGCATAAGCTGATTGTATTTTTCAATTCGTTCTCCGCGGCAGGGGCGCCGGTTTTAAGGTGTCCCGCACGCAGCGCCACCGTCATATCGGCGATAAACGTGTCCATGGTTTCACCGCTGCGGTGCGAAATAAAAGCCCCCCATCCGTTTTCATGACACAGTGAAACTGCGTCAAATGTCTCGCTGAGCGTGCCTATCTGATTCAGTTTTATGAGGGCTGCGCTGGCAAGGTTTTCTTCAATGCCACGGCGGATATACTTCACATTGGTCACGAACAGGTCGTCGCCGACCAGTTCAGCACGCCCGCCCAGTTTGTCATGCAGATATTTCCAGCCAGCCCAGTCATCCTCTGCGAGTCCGTCTTCAAGCAGAATTACGGGAAACTGGTTCATCAGTTCCCTGTAATAATCCGTCATCTCTTCAGCACTCAGGGCGCTGTGTTCGGTGCGAAGATGATATTTCCCGTCACGATAAAATTCGCTGGAAGCCGGGTCCATACAGATACTGATGTCTTCCCCCGGACGGTAACCGGCTTTTTCAATGGCCTGAACGATGAATTCCAGAGGCTCTCTGTTTGAGGAGACGGCCGGGGCAAATCCGCCTTCATCCCCCACCGCGGCGGAGAGATCCCTCGACACAAGGATCTGACGCAGGGCCTGATAGACTTCACTGCCCTGACGAACCGCCTCAGTGAGCGTTGATGCACCGTGCGGTGCTATCATGAACTCCTGAAAGTCAGCGCCCTGACCCCGGGCATGAACGCCACCGTTAATAATATTCATGCACGGAACAGGCAGAAGACTGGCATTAAGTCCCCCAAGATAGCGGTACAGCGGCTGACGGGTGACCTGTGCAGCCAGTCTGGCTACTGCCAGCGATACACCCAGAATGGCATTGGCACCGAGCCGGCTTTTGTTCTCCGTGCCGTCAAGCTCCCGCATACTATTATCCAGCCGCCGCTGCTCCCGCACATCAGTTCCCCTGATGGCATCACAGATTTCTGTATTGACGGCCTTAACAGCATCAAGCACCCCTTTGCCACCAAAACGTTCCGGGTCACCATCGCGGCGCTCAGTTGCCTCCCGCGAACCGGTACTGGCCCCGGAGGGCACTGATGCACGAGCCATCAACCCGTCAGAAGTCCAGGCATCCACCTCCACAGTGGGGTTACCGCGGGAATCAAGTATTTCGCGAGCGGTGACTTTTTCCAGTATAAAATTCATGGCAATCTCCTGTAACTCAGTCGTAAATGTGTTTAATCAGAACATCCACGTTCAGGTGGTTAACGTATTCAGCTGAACGTGAGGTCAGCGTGCCCATAAACCGGTTACGGTGTCCTGCAATCACAAGATCGACACCGGTGTCGGTGATGCATTTCTGTATATCCTCGAAACGCCGCATGGTAACCAGCTCACGGGCATCAACGTGCTCATCCACCGAGGATGTCAGCTCACTGAGCAGCGCCTTCGCCTGGACAACATCCCTGGAGACGGCATCGTCCATCAGGCTGTCCGAGACATAGTTCATCTCCCGGTAGTCGTTACAGATGTGGGCAAGCGTGATTTTCATCTCAAGCAGACGGGACAGAGTCGCCGCCAGTGCGAGAAGGGGAACGCCATCCTCTTTCCCCTGAACCAGAACAAGTGCGTGAGTATAGATTTTCATGGCTGTCTACGGCGTTGCCTGAGGAAATGCTCGAGCCAGGGCAGAAGCTGTTTCTTGCGGCTGACCATGCCCGGTAAGGAGCATGAAGTGGCATTACTGCTCTCCGGTCCGGCGAAATAGAGTGTTGAAAAACATTTACTGATATCGGTTACCATCAGCACGATCAGCCCGGCGCCAGTATTTACCGCCATCTGCGCCATCGTATTGCGCAGTTCATCCAGCAAAGGAGCGACCTGATCAGCTGAGCTCACCTCCAGTTGGGCAATACGCACATCTGTGTCCGCAATCGAAAAGGTCTTAAGATCTTTATTCAGAAGCTGCCTGGCCGTCTGTCCGGTGATATCAGTTTTAGCGGCCAGAAGACCGTGAACAAAAGCTTTTCGTTTTATTCCCGACAGCACGAAAAGTTCAGTGGCGGTGCGAATATCGTCTGCAGTTGTGGTGGGTGAGCGCAGGTTTACCGTGTCGCTGAGCAGCGCACCAAGAAGCAGGATGCCGTGAGTCGGGGGCATGGTGCGGCGCATTTCTGCATCCATCAGCGACCAGAGTACCGTCGCACTGCTGCCTGCCGGTTTTATCCAGACCTCCGGCGGCAGTAACGTGATCAGTCCCCCCAGCCGGTGATGATCGATAATCCCGATGACATTACTCTCAGGAAGGTCAGCAGGCCCCTGCGCCGGTTCGGTAAAATCGACCAGCCATACCCGTTCCCCTTTCAGGGGGAAATCGAGAAGGGGTGGCAGGGGGAGACCGGCTGTTTCAAAAATATAGCGGGTTTCCGGGTTCGCTTCACCGGTCCTCCACGCACGGGAAGGACGGCCCTGTCTGGAAAGCCAGTCAGCTGTGACAGCGGCGGTACAGATGGCATCACTGTCCGGATTGAGGTGACCAAAAACATTAATCAACGATGTATCCCCGTTAAGGGAAGTATACAGGCCGGAAGGATTTACGGACGCCTGACATACCTCCTGAAATTCAAGAGTCATATCAGGCGTCATCAGCCCGGACGGGGCGGTTGGGAAAGGTGGAACGCCATCACCTTGACACCAGTATAAGTCAGAAAAAAGACTCTGTCAGTCAGCATTTTTCTGCATAACTGACACCTTGGACCAACGACATATTTGGTGGGCTCCACTTTGTCCGGAACATCAGATTATGGCCAGATGGCGCTCGCTGTACGCTTACCCATTTCGCACGTTTCACGTCAGGCCCCCAAAAATACCAGAACAGAATAACGGGATGACGAATCTTGCATGAAGGTTATCGGGTGACATTTTTCAAAGAAAAAATGGTCTCTGTGGCTTATTATTCCTGGAATTTCTTATGGATAATGCAGGATAACTATGTTTGGAAAACTCCTCACAAGTGTCTCATGGCAGGTCAGGGCTGAGTTGCGCCGTAGCCTGAAATCGAACCAGGATTACAAAAAACTCACATGGAACCCGATAGAAAGAGTTCTGGTTTCCTGCTCCACCCATTACATTCGGGCTATGCTTTTTCTCTGGTTCGCGGCCGTCGGTGCTGTTGGTGTGGCGGAATACTTTCGCCCTGTATTGCATCCGTTCGCTCTTCAGCATCTAAAGGGGATTACTCTCCTTTCAGGATGGATGTCTAATTTACTGGGTAGCCAGTTGACTATTATCGGTATTGTTTTTCCACTGGTCGTGGGTCTTATTAGTGTTCTGTTTCAAAAAAATCAGCAAGGATCCATATCCAGTCAGCGTATCAACTTCACTCCGGATATATGTTTGCTGGCCTGAGTGGTCTGTCTCTTGCCGCATTTATTGTATTAGGCGGTATGACGTTATCAATTGGTGACAGATATCTTAATACAGCTTTCGCCGTTACCGCATTTGTGTGGATGTTTTTCAATATTTTTCTGTCTATCTGGTTCTTTGTTTCCAGCCTGAGTGTTCTGGATGAGAATAAGCGCGATCGTCTTATGAATAAATATTTCTTGTCACAGGTGGTGGATGGTTACATTCAAAGTGCATGCATTGTGGCGAGGCTGCGATATCCGGGGGTTCACATCGGTGAGGTTTGTCCCGGTAGAATTAAAATACTTCCTTATTCAATATCTGAAGAGGAAGAAATGACTCATTTGAAATTTCATGTCAGTAAAACTGATGTTGTTAAAGATATCTATATTAAGCCACTTTTATTCCTGCTGAGAAGGCTAAAAGCAGTGGATGGACAGAATGCTGAAATTATCATTTTGCCCTCTTTCGGTGTTCGTTCCGGTGAACTGATTTTATTGTCATTGAAAGGTGTCATACCTGTTTCAGGAGTATGGCGGTGGTTATTGAGGCGTTGCTTTATGACAGGGGCTTCTGAGAACAAAAGGGATCTGGATGATATTACTTTTGATTTCTTTGGTGAGGCTTACGATGCACTTAACGATAAAAACATCAGTGTATTCAGGACTGGTGTTGAACGATTAACGGATACCTATACATCTATTAAAAGAAGTTACAATTACGGGAGCGACAGAAATTATCTGGATGAAGTGAAAGAATCAGGTTTTAGCCATGCATTCAGTGATTCATTCCATTATGAATTGAGAAAATTTTTTCGTGAAACCGTAAAGTCAACAGAATATTCTGGCGAATATTTCCGTGAATCTATGGCTATTCCATTACATGTGTACAGAAAAACACAGAGCTCTCGTTTTACTGATTTCAGACAATTTATACTTTCGCTTTTCAGGGTATGGCATGTGTTAAACGAGTGGAAAGCGGGACTGGGGGGCCTCTGTCGGCCAGCCAGGAGCAGACTCACCAGGCGCTTATCCGTGATTTTATCGGCCTGTGGGAGGGCTGGAGTATGGGCAGGATCATTGGCAGCCCCGGGAGTGAAGATTCTCCCGGTCGTCTGATGTATCATCTGCATAACACCGCCAGGCTGCTTATCCCGTCAGTGGTTGCCGATAATGCTTCTTCCGTGCGATATGCTCATGACGTTCTCTGTCTCTGGTTTAACCAGCGCCGATTTTCACGGTACTGGGAGGAAGAGTACCGCTGGCACAGTTTCTTCCTGACTCCGGATTATCTGTCTCTGGAGGAAACAGATCCGCAGTGGGACATGTTACTCAGGGGAAGCCCCTATAAAAAGAATGCGGCCTTATCCATTATATTTGCCAATGCCTTATCTGATTTGCGACTGTTAATGGCAGGCTATCTTATCGCGCATTTCGAACCGCAGGAAAATGTAAGCTTAGCTGATCTTGTTAATCATCTCATTATGTCTGAACTATATGAAAAAAGAGACGCTCACGATACGCTGACGCCTGCATTCAGATATTCTGTCGATATCATTGATATGATACTGAGAATTGAGAACGGTAATCTTCATGCGAATACAAACTGGCACAGTGAGTTATCAGAAACCATTGAGGTCATGAACTCTTATAATGAGAGGCCTTACATTCCCGGGCGGGTGTATACAGGAGTAAATGAGGATGTTGGGAGCCTCTACGGAGCGTTTTCTTTGCTGGCTATAAAGCTCGCGAGATCAGCTGAACAGGTTACGCAGCGTGTTAGTGAGGCTCTGGTTGGCGGTATATTTTCCTATTCCAGTAAGATCCGAATAATATCTGTTCTTCAGCGACTGAAGCGGGATCCATCAGTCCCTTATGAAGGCTATATCATTTCAGAAGTGGAGTATGCAACGAATGTGGTGTTCTTTAATAATGTTCTGGATAAATATATTGAAGTCTTCAGTCGTAGCAAATCAGCAGATATTGTTGCTGCCGAAGTAGATCTTGAACGTCTCAGAAACACCGATAATCGTCTGACAAAGGAACTTCCGGAGCATTGTCTGAAGATACTTTACTTAAAAACTTCACATTGTCTCAAAATTCTGAATGTGATCGCAACTGGCTGGTGAGATACATTCCTGTTGGTGTTTCCAGGGATTATGTTGCCAGGGAAATTAATCAGAATGTCTACGGAGATTTCCCCGCGATATCAGAAGTGAAGAGAAATATTCTTCACAGACTTCATTATTTACTGTGGAAATCTCAGGCTAAATTAACGATTGAGGTCAATAAACTCGATACGCTGTTAATGGAAGTAGTGCAACGGTCCGCTGATAAGAAAAATTACATTCTGGTGGTTTATGGTTCCCGCTTTAGCGAAGAACTGAGGGAGCTGGTCCATCAGCCGGAAAGGCATGATACGTTTAGCCTACATGTTGATGTGCACGCCAGAGATATCCGTTCTCTGCCCTTCAGGGTCAATAACTGTCTTATTTACCTTGTTCTCAATTCCGAACAGGAATTTTCGCTTATGGTCAGTACTGAATCGTTTGGTGAACTCAGGCTGTTCAGGTATCCGGATGGAACCCTTTTCAACACCTTCTACCGCAGCAGCGACGATCCACTCGAAGGTGTGATGAAAACGCTCTGGGAAATGGAGATGGAAATCACCGATACACCAGTGGCGCGGTTTGAACATCGCTGATCAATATTACGGTGACCCCTGATGGGGTCGCTGTTAAATTGCACTGGGGTTTATAATTAGTTTAAATTTCGCCATTTTTGGCAATAATATCGAATTAACAACCCCCCCCTTTTTTGTAATTTCCCAGCAACAATTCTTTTTCTCCTCCGCCTGGATCCGGAAATTACCAAAACTTGATCCGCACTTTTCCGGCATGAAGTTTCGTCGTTGACCGTACAGTTTTTTTGCCTGACTGCGCCTACAGACAAGCAGCTGACTCAGTTTCTGAACCTTCGCAGATGGCTTTCCGGGACAAAATAGATGTTGCCTCGCGCCCGTGAGCAGGCTACGTATAATCGGTTACGGGACGACGGCGGCAGTGCCGCCAGCGTCTGCCGGATGAGGAGCTCCCAGTGACTGGTCCCCAGCACGATGCATACGTCCTGGAAGTGGTCGAGTCCTTTACTGGCGCCCCAGTTCAGTGAATGGCAGCCATAACGGTGATGTTCGCGATAGAAGAGCTTGATCACCGTGTCGTCCGCGTGCAGGACCGCTGTACGCTCGGTATCCGTGACTGTTTCAATCCGGGTGGTATGGGTTCCATGGGCTGCAATACGGATGTTCAGTTGTCCGGTAATGAACTCGCACACTGTAGCTGAACAGCGCCATGTCCGGCTGAGCGTCTCACAATCCACCATGATACCCGCAGCCCTGAAGCGGGCCTCGTACCGGGTTATGTCGTCATGCAGCGTCGCATTGACGTTACCGTCGCGGCTTGTGTCAAAGGTATGCTGATAAAAATCGCCGCAGCACAGCACAGAGATTTCCGCGCGGCAGAGCTCCAGCAAAAAATTAAAGTCATGTCCGGCAAAGTCCTGGACTTCATCGACGAACAACTCATCGTAGTAACGGGCAAGCCGGGTACGGATATCCGGCAGCAGCCCCCGGGCTGTCAGCAGGTGTGCGAGCCGCCGGTGATACAGTCTTCCGGCCGGATCCTGATAATGCCGGGCATTCGTGCGCGGTATTCCGGGAGGAGGCTGGTCGAAGCTCAGGCCACGCGATGCCAGCTGCTCCTGCAGGAAAGGGCGAAAACAGAAACCGTGCAGAAACTCAAACCAGGTCATCACACGGATCCCGTCCGGTATGTAGCCAAAGCGTCTGATAATCTGCGCCCGCAGGTGCGCTTCATTATTCACGGTGAAGGTCAGGATCAGCGTCCGCCGGTCCTCCCTTAACCGCTGTATCAGCAGCGTCGTTTTGCCCGATCCGGCAACCGCAAATATCACTCTCTTATCCATGCCAGTGCCTCCTGAATATAATCAGGTACTGTCAGCTCTTCGGAGTGCAGCTGTAACAGCCGGAATGCTGCTTCTGCCTTATTGGCCAGCATGTATTCCTGCACCGTGAGTGTCCGGCGAGTTCCGCGGAAAAGCGCATCGCACAGACCAGCATTATCCTGATACAGGCAGATTTCAAATGTGGATCGGGTGTTGTCGCGATCAGCAAATACCCGGGTGCGGGAACAAAGCACGTCAGCATAGCGTTCATCGCAGTTTTGCTGATAGTTGCCGTCATTGTCGCGAAGGGCCGCGACGCGATTTTCCAGAAGACGGGCCAGCTCAAGATAACGACGAAAACTCGTTCCGCCGATAGCAATGATATGAATCCCGTCGTCCTCCGGTGCCCTGCCATACAGGCGGCGATAAAAGGCCTCGAGCAGGATAAACTCAGCATCCCCTTCCACGAGTAGCACGCGTCTGGCCAGCGCAAATTCCAGCACGTTATTATCCGGTGCTTTCATGAAAAGGCGGCAGTCTCAGCGAAAGTTGATCATCCAGTTACGGCC
>ENA-OQHY01000168-OQHY01000168.1-human-gut-metagenome-genome-assembly--contig:-NODE-168-length-37221-cov-9.375101_pt1 | contig 37221 bp, 43 predicted proteins | sample MGYA00242570_ERZ504733 | MGnify/ENA primary metagenome ERZ504733 (study PRJEB26092, sample SAMD00036219) | human gut metagenome | host: Homo sapiens | study: EMG produced TPA metagenomics assembly of... | reverse complement strand
GATTTTCTAACTATTTAGGTTACCTGAATAGAGAAGAAGCGATTGAAAGTCATGAAGCCTTTGAAAAATATCATGATTACATGGCAAATGATGAAAAAACGTCAGGCTTATTTAGTGCTTTTTCAGAACAACTAAATGAAAGAGAAATAAAATTTTATAAAGAAAAATTTAATCAAGCACAAGAGAATGGAGGTATCATGTGGCAACATGTTATTAGCTTTGATAATGATTGGTTAAAAGAAAATAAAATCATTTTTGATGGTGTGATTGATGATCGAAAAATTAAAGTCGCTACTAAATCAGCTATGACAGAATTGTTGAAAAAGGAGAAAATCATGCAGGAATATGAATTAAAATACGGATGTAACCCAAATCAGAAACCGGCCAGAATCTATATGGCAGATGGCAAAGATCTGCCGATTAAGGTGCTCTGTGGAAGAGCCGGATATATCAATTTTCTGGATGCTTTTAATGGATGGCAGCTGGTAAAGGAATTAAAGAAGGCAACCGGACTTCCGGCAGCAACTTCTTTCAAACATGTTTCCCCGGCTGGTGCAGCGGTAGGACTTCCGCTGTCTGACGTGGAAAAGAAAATTTACTGGGTCGATGATATGGATATTGAGTTTACACCGCTTGCAAATGCTTATATCCGTGCCAGAGGTGCAGACCGTATGTCTTCATTCGGAGATTTTATTTCCCTGTCAGACATCTGTGATGCAGCAACAGCAAAGGTCATCAAGCGCGAGGTTTCCGATGGTGTGATTGCTCCGGGATATACGGAGGAAGCTTTGGAAATTTTAAAGCAGAAAAAGAAGGGCAATTACTGTGTAATCGAGATTGATCCGGCATACGAGCCGGCTCCGATCGAGCATAAGGATGTATTTGGTATCACATTCGAGCAGGGAAGAAATGAACTTCATATCGGAGATGATTTCTTTGACAACATCGTGACAGAAAACAAAGAACTGCCGGAGCAGGCAAAGATTGATCTGGCAATTTCCATGATTACTTTAAAGTATACACAGTCTAACTCTGTATGTTATGTCAAGGGCGGACAGGCAATCGGTATCGGAGCAGGACAGCAGTCCCGTATCCATTGTACCCGTCTGGCTGGTTCGAAGGCAGATAACTGGTGCTGCGCCAGTCTCCACAGGTTTTAGGACTGCAGTTTGTTGACGGTATCAAGCGTGCGGACCGTGACAATGCCATTGATCTGTACATGGGTGAGGATTATATGGATGTCCTTGCAGATGGTGCATGGGAGAAGATTTTTAAGGTAAAACCGGCGGTATTTACCGCAGAAGAGAAGCGTGCATGGCTGGATAAAAATACCGATGTGGCATTGGGATCGGATGCATTCTTCCCATTTGGCGACAATATTGAGCGCGCACACAAAAGCGGCGTAAAGTATGTGGCAGAGCCGGGCGGATCGGTACGTGATGACAATGTGATCGAGACATGTAATAAATACGGTATGGTTATGAGTTTTACTGGAATCCGTTTATTCCATCACTAATTTCAAAGGAACAGGATACGGACATGCGGAATCTGTTTGTAGGATCATAAACTCTAAAATCAAACACAAAAACAGCCATTTGGAAATATCCAAATGGCTGTTTTTGTGTTTGGATGATGAAAAATAAATGAATCTGCGCAAAATGTGGGTTCTATATGCATGAAAAATATACTAAAAAATACGAAAAATATTAAAAATTACACAAAACAACCGATTGCGCAAATAAAAAAGAATATGCTTGGAATTGTGAAAAGTGTGCAAAAAAAAAGCGAAATATATCAAAATTATACATTGACACTGTGGGACTCTCTTGTTATACTAGAACCATAGAACAACCGATTGCGCAAAAGCGCAGTCCAGAAATAAAATACATCTAGCGGAGGGAGAACGAGATGGACAAATTTATTGTAAACATCATCATCGCCCGGAGATGGTTCCAGAGTATTCTGCAACTGTGACCGGACAGGGAAAGGAAGAGGATATCGGAGATAAGGCTTTACTTACAGAGTCTCTCGATATTTTCAAGACACAGCAGAGACTGGCACATGAGAATGGCCTGAAAGTTACCATTCAGATGACATATGCTTCTTTGTTTAACGATGAAGCGGTTGAGATCGCAAAACATGATCATGAAGTCTATGGAGACGAAATCGCACTTTCCCTTTTGGGACTGCCTTGCGAAGAGTTCCGTGAGAAATATAAGACAAAAGATTTCTGTATCTGGATGTTTTCCATGGAAGACAAGAAGGCAATCGTTAATGATGTGTTCGAGAAATTCCATGATCGTTTCGGCTTTTACCCGGAGTCAACCGGTTCCTACTATATGGACGCAGAACTGATCAATTATGTGAAGGAAGCTTACCCGTCTGTGAAGTGTGCGGTAGCTACCTGCTGGGAGGAAGGCCCGAAAGCATATCATACCTGTAACAACTCCTGGTATACACTTTTCGATGGCGGCCCATGGGCACCATGGATTCCATCCAAGCAGAATACACATGCGCCGGCAGCAAATCAGGCAGAGGACAGTGGAATCGTAGCTATCCCACACCTTTCCCGTGACCTGATTGCATGTTATGACGGAAACGGATCAAACTTCGGTACACATCCACAGAACGTGCTTCGCGGTATGATTTATGATACAAAGACCTGGGAGTATCCGTATCTGTATAACCTGATCGATCAGTATCGTGATCTGGAAAAATACAACAATGGATATGCTTACAACATGATGTTCGTCGGACCAGGCTGGATGAACAAGATGGGCCGCTGGGAGGCTCCATATGATCTGCTGTTAAAATCATACAGTGACGGATGTAAGTATTACGGAGATTTGAAGAAAGAGGGCAAGCTGGTAGATATGACCATGTCCGAGTTCGCAGATCACTACAGAAAGAAGAAAGGCATTACCGACGAGAAACGTTATACAGAGCCGGAATGTGCCCTTTGGAGAGATATTTTATACGGATCTGACAAGCAGCTGTTCTGGTACTGCGATCCGTTTATGAGAGCCTGTGTTAATATGGATCAGGGTGGTGCGATTGTTGACCTTCGTCATATGTTGCAAAATTAAACTGGCCGGTTGGTATCGGAACACCTCATGTACAGGATGCTTCTTATCCATTCCTGATTCAGGAGAAGTACCGTGCCGGATACTTTACACATTACGCAGGAGAAGGAACCGTCAGAAGTGCAAAGCTCTGCTACAAGGGTGAGGAAGTAGATCTGTGCCTCTGCCCGACACATGCACATTTCTCACAGGAAGGCAATACCAGAATCCTGACACTGGACCCGGTAACCATCGAGTTTAACGGACTGACAGTAAAATTACAGACAAAGGAATATTTTGAGGAAGGTTCTTCTAAGATCAAGATCGAAAGAAATATTCTCGAGATGAGTGATCCTGATGCAGAGGTTACCATTGATGAGTACATGGTAGCATGCTACGGAACCACAGAGTATCCGGAAGATATGACATCTGTCGTATTAAAATGCGAAGGTGCAGATGAAAAGACCATTCACTATGCATACAAGTGCGCAGTGAAGTCCTGGCAGGAGCAACCGCAGTCAGCGCTGTAGTGCCTCCAATCGACACCAAAGTTTCCCTGACTGCTTCTTCTACAGACGCAGAAGGATACATTGAGGAAGGATATGCATTCTCACCAATGTTTAAACTTGGATATAAGAAGACTATTACAGACAAGGAGGTATTTGCAACATGGCTCAACTTGGAAAAGGCAAATTAAATTACAGATGTCCGTCCTGCTTTATGAGAGACCTCGACATCGATATGTTTTACAATAAAGATACAAAGATTTACAGTTGTATCCGCTGCCAGTACAGAGGTACGGAGGAAGACGTTTTAGCGAAAAATGAGATGGTTCGATTCCGTTATGGGGCAATGCATAAGAGATTCGACAAGTTTGATTTCGACTAAAAAGAACGTGCGGCAGCTGCCGCACGTTTTTAATATCAGGGTATAACTTTCAGGGAGTATAATATGCCTATGGGACGAAAACAAAAAGAAACCGTGGAACTGCGTTTTTATGAAATTCCACAGGGAGAACCGGTACTTGCTTTGTTGGGAGAGGAGTGGAACCGGGTATACGGACATGACAATTTTTATCTGCATTTCCATAACCTTATGGAGATTGGAATTTGCAGAAAAGGGGAAGGGGAGCTTATTATAAATGAACACACGTATACCTACCGGACGAATTCTGTTACCCTGATTCCACCGAATATTCCGCATACAACGATCAGTAATGGAATGACCAGAAATTCCTGGGAATTTTTATATGTGGATGTCAATCATGTCATAGAGGAACTGTATGGTGACCGGATTGCACAAAAAAATGAGGCTATTGAACTGGTACGCAGATCGGCACATTTGCTGCATGGGAGCGAGTGTCCGGAGATTGCAGAGATCGTCAATGCCATCATCCGGGAAGAAAAAAAGCAGAGTCCGTATTATCGTCAGGTGATCACAAGTTATCTGCATGCGCTGGTGTATGAGATGTTTCGTCTGAATGAAGTACAGACACAGACGAGACTTGAGGCGGCAGGAAGCGGAACAATGCGGCAGATCGCAGATGCACTCACGTTTGTCAATGACCATTATCAGGAAGAGGTAAAAGTGTGCACCCTTGCGCAGGTCTGTGGGATGAGTGAGACATCTTTCCGGAAAGTGTTTGAAGAATATGTGCATATGCTGCCGATGGATTATGTGAATCTGGTGCGTGTACAATACGCGTGTGAACAGATGAAGCATGGCAATGATTCGATGGATGAGGTTGCCAGAAAGGCAGGATTTTCCACAACTTCCACCTTTAACCGGAATTTTAAAAAATTTTTTAATACGTCGCCATACCAGTGGAAGATCAATCCACAGCGGTATGAGCGGAAATTACAGAACTTTCATATTAACGCATTAAAGGGATGGTAAACGTTCGAAGAAAAGGAGAAAAGATGAGCAGATTTATTAAAGGAATGGACCTTTCCACATTGCTTGAGTTAGAGCGCTGTGGGGCAAAATATTATGACCATGGAAAAGAGCGGGATATTTTAGACATCATGAGAGATTATGATGTGGACACAGTCCGTCTGCGTCTGTGGAATGACCCGTATTCCGAAACCGGTGAACCGTACGGTGCCGGATGCAATGATCTGGCAGAGACAATTGCCATCGGAAAGAAGTATCCGATGCGGGATTCGGCGTATTATTAAATTTTCATTACAGTGATTTCTGGGCAGATCCGGGAAAACAGATTAAGCCAAAGGCATGGAAAGATTTTGACGCGGATCAGCTGGAACAGGCAGTTTATGAGTTTACCGGGGATTCTCTGTGCAAAGTACTGGAAGCCGGTGTCAATGTGACAATGATCCAGGTGGGCAACGAAGTGACCAACGGACTGCTCTGGCCGGAGGGATTAAAGCCGAATTATGACAATATTGCAAGATTTATCAGTTCCGGTATCCGGGCATGCCGTGCCGTTAAGCCGGAGATCCCGCTGATGATTCATCTCGACAACGGTGGAAACAATGAGATGTACCGCGACTGGTTCGATCATTATATGGAGCGTGGGGAAGATTTTGATTATATCGGACTTTCCTATTACCCGTTCTGGCATGGCACCCTGCAGATGCTTGAAGACAACATGAACGATATGGCAGCCCGTTACGGGAAGGAACTGATCGTGGCAGAGGTTTCTATGGGATATACCATGGAAGATTACAAGCAGTATGAGAAACTAAAGGACAGTGAGCGAAAGGGATATGCGACAAAGCCGGAACTTGTGGCAAAGATCGAGTATCCGATGACGGTACAGGGACAGGCAGATTTTACGAAGGACTTCTTAAACCGCGTGGCACATGTGCGTGACAACAAAGGTCTGGGATTTTTCTGGTGGGAGCCTGCATGGATTCCGGTACACGGAAGCGGCTGGGCAACGCCGGCATCCTTAAAGTATATGAATGATCCGGGACCATGTGGCAATGAGTGGGCAAATCAGGCATTGTTTGACTACGATGGAAATGTCCTTCCGGCACTGGAAGTGATTCGTGATTTTAGAAAATAAGATATGTAAAAATGTTGCATGAAGGAATGGGAATGTTGCAAGTTGCGCAAAGCATATTGCAAAGAATTCCCCTTTATGTATAATGGAATTATCAAGAAAACGAACTGTTGCACCAAGCAGCGGATGAACATGTAGAAAGGGAGAGAACAATGATTCAGAATGATGTATTAGCAAAGTTTAAAGAGATCTTTGGCGATGAGGGGGACATCAGAGTATATTTTGCACCGGGACGTGTGAATCTGATCGGTGAGCATACCGATTACAACGGCGGACATGTATTTCCATGTGCACTTACTATTGGAACCTACATGGCAGCGAGAAAGAGAACCGACCGGAAACTGTGTTTTTATTCCATGAACTTCGATGAGCTGGGTGTGATCGAAAGTTCTCTGGATGCATTTACTCCGGACCCGGATGGATTGTGGACCAACTATCCGATGGGTGTTATGTGGGCATTTGAAGGACGCGGCATGAAACTGGAAACCGGTCTGGATATTGCATTATTCGGAAATATTCCAAACGGTTCCGGACTTTCTTCTTCCGCATCCTTAGAAGTGGTTACCGGATATATGTTAAAGGATCTGTATGGTTTTGATGTGACCAATCAGGATCTGGCTCTGATCGGACAGTATTCCGAGAACAACTACAATGGCTGCAACTGTGGAATTATGGATCAGTTTGCATCTGCCATGGGTAAAAAGGACAATGCAATTTTCCTTGATACTTCGGATCTTTCTTTTGAATATGCACCAATCGTACTTGACGGGGCAAAAATTGTCGTCACCAACAGTATGGTAAAACACAGCCTGGTTACTTCCGCATACAATGACCGCAGAAATGAGAGTGCACAGGCACTGAAGGATCTGCAGACCGTTGTGGATATCAAAACGCTTGGAGATCTGACGGATGAGCAGTTTGAGCAGTACAAGGGAGCCATTAAGGATGAAGTTGCTAGAAAGAGAGGCAAACATGCGGTTTACGAGAATCAGCGTACAATCGCAGCAGTCAGGGCTCTGAAGGAAAACGATATTGAAACATTCGGAAAACTTATGAATGCTTCCCATGTTTCCCTGCGTGACGATTATGAGACCTCCTGTCCGGAAGTGGATGTACTTGTGGATGAAGCATGGAAGATTCCTGGTGTGATCGGTTCCCGTATCACCGGAGGCGGATTCGGTGGATGCACGGTCAGTATCGTAAAGGATGCATCCGTGGACGAATTCAAGGAGAAGCTGACAAAGGCATATGAGGAAAAAGTCGGAAAGACACCGGAATTTTATGTGGTTTCCATCGGAGATGGCCCAAGCCGTCTGATTTAAGAACGTATTACATAGGGTAAATGTGTGCGGAGCTGATTGGAACCGCATTTGCCGACAGGCTTTATAAAAAGGAGTACGAGATGATTCAGGAGAACATTTTAGAGTTAGTAAAATATGGTCTGAGCACCGGACTGGTAGATCCGGAGGACAAAGTATATACCATTAACCGCCTGCTGGAGCTTTTTCAGGTAGACGAAATCGAGGATGCGGTATTTGAAAAGGTGGAAAATCTTCCGGCATGGACACAGGAAGAGGCAGAAGGAAAACTTGAGGGAATCCTTGCAGAAATGATGGATTATTCATATGAGAATGGTCTCATGGCAGAAAACAGTATTGTATACAAAGATTTGTTTGATACAAAAATTATGGGATGTCTGGTACCGGAACCAAGCAGTGTCCGCAAGACGTTCCGTGATCTGTATGAGCATACCTCACCGCTTGCCGCAACGGATTATTTTTACAAATTAAGCTGTGACAGCAATTATATCAGAAGACAGCGTATCAAAAAAGACCGCAAGTGGACAACCGACACCGAGTTTGGAACACTGGATATCACCATCAATCTGTCCAAACCGGAGAAAGATCCAAAAGCCATTGCGGCAGCAAAAAATGCAAAGCAGAGCGCGTATCCAAAGTGCCAGCTCTGTAAGGAAAATGAGGGATATGCAGGACGTGTCAACCATCCGGCACGCCAGAACCACCGCATCATTCCACTGACGATTAACAACAGTGACTGGTTTTTCCAGTATTCTCCATATGTATACTACAATGAGCACTGCATCGTGTTCAATTCCAAGCATACGCCTATGAAAATCGAGCGTGCAACATTTGGAAAACTTCTGGATTTTGTGACACAGTTCCCACATTATTTCGTAGGATCTAATGCAGACCTGCCAATCGTTGGAGGATCTATTTTAAGTCATGATCATTTCCAGGGTGGACATTATACATTTGCCATGGCAAAAGCACCGATTGAAAAAGAACTTCAGTTTGAGGGATTTTCCGATGTGAAAGCAGGAATCGTGAAATGGCCGATGTCTGTCATCCGTATCAGCGGACCGGACAAGGAGCGTCTGATTGAACTGGCAGACAAGATTCTCTTAACCTGGAGAGGCTATACCGATGAGGATGCATTCATCTATGCAGAGACAGACGGAGAGCCACACAATACAATCACTCCGATTGCCCGCAGACGTGGGGATGATTTTGAACTGGATCTGGTACTGCGCAACAACATCACGACCGGGGAGCATCCGCTGGGTGTCTATCATCCACATGCAAAACTGCATCATATCAAAAAAGAGAACATCGGTCTCATCGAGGTTATGGGACTTGCGGTACTGCCTGCCCGCCTGAAAGATGAGATGGCAGAGCTTGCCGATGCACTGGTAAATGGTACAGACTTACGTGCGACAGAAACACTTGCTTCCCATGCAGAATGGGCAGAAGGTTTCCTTCCGAAGTATGATAAGATCACAAAAGACAATGTGATGGATATTCTGCATGAGGAAATCGGTCTGGTGTTCAATGAAGTGCTGCAGGATGCCGGCGTGTATAAATGTACACCGGAGGGACGTAAGGCGTTCGAACGTTTTATTGCAGCTGTTTAATTGCGTTCTCTGGCAGATATAAGTTTTCTTAAGGTGACATTCCTTTATTTCAGGCATTGAAAATAAGAAAATGTGTCACCCTAATCATTATTTTTTTATCAATAGATCCCATTTACAGAATTTGTGAAAATCGTTCTTTCACTTATCTTTTTTCCAATCAACAGGAAGAAGGGGGACATTTCTTTCGGAAGAATAAATTTGCAACTGCGCCGTAGTTCCATCACATAACGCTAATGGCATTAAAGTAAAATTTTTCAAAAAAGAACCTGAAATCAAAATCGGCGCTGCTTTGCAAATTTTTCTGGAGAAAGAGAATGTCCCCCTTCTTCCGTCGCATCGAGAAAACTTATATTTATACCCGTTATTTATTGGCAAGCCCCCCGCATAAGCTTCTTCCGACAGTGGAAGAATGCCGGAAGCAGGAAACAGTCTGCAAACAGCCATGCCAGAGGCTGGCAAAACATGCAGCCGTAAATCCGAAGATCGGTACAAAGATCAGACCGATCAATGCGCGGGCAATCATCTCAAATACACCGGCAAATACAGCAAAGCCGGAAAAGCCCATTCCCTGGATAAGAAAACGAACAATATTGACCAGCGACAGAAGCATATAAAAGCAGGTGTTGGTGATCAGAAATTGTCTGGCCTGTGCGACAACCTGTGTGATATTGGCACTGTCCGAAGGATCTATAAACAAATAGATCAGTGGACGTGCAAGGAAAATGATGACAACAAGGATCGCTGCGGAGTAAACTGCGGCAAGAATGATGGCAGATTTCATACCGCTTGCCAGACGATCGTATTTTCCGGCGCCAACGTTCTGTCCGCCGTAAGTTGCCATGGTAGAACCGAGTGCGTCAAACGGGCACATCATAAACATCGAGATACGGCTGCCGGCCGTCATGGCTGCCACGGCGCCTGAACCTAAGGTGTTGACAGCAGTCTGCAGAATGACGCTTCCGATGGCGGTAATGGAATACTGCAGACCCATAGGAAGTCCCATAATCAGAAGATTTCTTACATAGGAAGCATCCAGTACCCAGTCGGAGCGCTTCAGGTGCAGAATGTCAAATTTCCGGATGATCACGAAAAGACACAGCACACCGGAAACCGCCTGCGATAAAACGGTAGCAAATGCGGCACCAAAAACTCCCCAGTGCAGACAGATGATAAAGAACAGATCCAGTCCGATATTTAAGACAGCCGCAACGATCAGAAAAATGACCGGCGTGATGGAGTCCCCCAGAGAACGCAGGTAGGAGGAGAGTATATTATAAAGGATGATGCTGGTATGCCGGCAAAAATAACAACAATATAATTGTAGGACAGGTCGATAATATCGGAAGGTGTCTGCATCAGCACCAGAATCTGCCGACAGAAAATGACGGTCAGTGCCGTGAGAACACCGCCGATGAGAACCGACAGAATGGCGGAATTACCGACATATTTGCGCACGCCGTCATAGTCGCGCGCACCGAACCGCTGGGCAACCGGCAGACCGAAACCGTTGCAGATTCCCTGACAGAATCCTATGATCAGAAAATTGATACTTCCGGTTGCCCCAACTGCAGCAAGTGCCGTCACGCCGAGATAGCGGCCGACGATGATGGTGTCCATGAGACTGTAAAATTGTTGAAACAGCATACCGAACAGAAGCGGTACGGCGAAACCGAGAATCAGTTTCATAGGGGAACCGCTGGTCAATTCTTTTGTTGTACTTCTTGCCATAATGATTTACTCCTTTTATATTTTAAACAAAACTGCAAATGCTAGGATATTTTATCACGATTGTGTAAAACTGCAAGAGGAAAAAATGCTGAAATTTCATTTTTTTGCGTTTTTTTGCCGCGTCAATTCTTTACATTTGAGGAAGAATGCGGTAGAGTGGTAAGTGACTGTAATATTGTACATATAAAGGAGATTAAAGTTGAAAAACTGGGAAAAAAATATACGTAAGGTTGTTCCCTATACACCGGGAGAGCAGCCAAAGAAATCACAGATCATCAAGTTAAATACCAATGAAAATCCATATCCGCCGGCACCGGGGGTAAAGGAAGCACTGGAACATTTTCATACGGATGATCTGCGGCTGTATCCGGATCCGGTTGTGACAAATCTGGTGGATGGGATTGCACAATTCTATCAGGTAGACCCTTCACAGGTCTTTGTCGGTGTCGGATCGGATGATGTGCTTGCAATGCTGTTTATGACCTTCTTTAATTCAAAGAAGCCGATTCTGTTTCCGGATATTACCTATTCCTTTTATGACGTGTGGGCAGAAATGCTTCGCATTCCGTATACACAGATTCCGCTGGATGATGCATTCCGCCTGAATCCGGCAGACTATAAATGTGAAAATGGTGGAATTGTATTCCCAAATCCGAATGCGCCGACCGGGGAACTTCTTCCGGTATCTGCCATCGAGGAGATCATTCAGGCAAATCCGGATGTGATTGTGATCGTGGATGAGGCATATATTGACTTTGGAGGAGAGAGTGCCCTGCCTCTGATTGATAAATACGATAATGTAATTGTGGTACAGACATTTTCCAAGTCACGTTCTCTGGCGGGGTCGAGGATTGGCTTTGCCATTAGTAATCCGACACTGATTAAATATTTAAATGATGTGAAGTATTCCTTCAATTCATACACGATGGATCGTATCACCATTGCGTTGGGAACGGCATCTATCCGTGACCGGGCATATTTTGAGCAGACGACAGAGAAAATCATAAAGACAAGAGAGTGGACCAAAGAGCAGCTTCGGGCACTCGGGTTCGTATTTGGTGATTCCAAAAGCAACTTTATTTTTGCCATGCATCCGGATGTTTCCGGTGTGGAACTGTTTGAAGCACTGAAGAAAAACGATATTTATGTGCGGCATTTTGGCAAGCCGGCACGGATCAACGAATATCTGCGTATCACAATCGGTACGGATGAGCAGATGCATAAACTGATCGATTTTCTGAAAAAATATTTAAATAAATAAAGTGAGGATTTTTTATGTTGACAAAATACTTGTGGGTATTTTTTGTTTCCATGGTACCACTGGTGGAACTGCGCGGTTCCATTATTATTTCGCAGGGACTGCAGCTGCCGGTACTTTCTTCTTATATTGTGGCAATTATCGGAAATATGCTGCCGGTGCCGGTGATTTATCTGTTTGCACGGAAAGTTCTGGTATGGGGAGCGGATAAACCGGTGATTGGAAAGTTTTTTTCCTGGTGTCTGGAGAAGGGAGAAAAGGGCGGAAAGAAATTACAGGAAAAAGCAGGCCGGGGGCTGTTTATCGCACTGCTCCTGTTTGTAGGAATTCCGCTTCCGGGAACCGGTGCATGGACAGGAACACTGGCGGCCAGTATTCTGGACATGGATTTTAAATCAACAATTATCGCCGTCATGCTCGGGGTTCTGCTGGCAGGAATTATTATGATGGTGCTCAGTGTGGCAGGATTCGGCATGTTTTTGAAATAACCAAGGAAGTAATTAATCAATGAAAGACAAGAAAAAAACCAAGACGATTCCGCGTCAGGTGCGCTGGGATAAGCTTGATAATACAGCACATCTTTTCCCGTCCATTGCGGGGGAGAGTATGACAAACGTGTACCGGATCAGTGTGACCTTAAAAGAAGAGGTTCAGGTGGAATTTCTGCAGCGGGCGCTGGACATGATTCTGCCGAAATTCGATGGGTTTAATCTTCGGATGCGCACAGGCGTATTCTGGTATTATTTTGAAGAGAACGGAAAAAAGGCGCCGAAAGTCACGGAAGAGGCGATGTTTCCATGCCGGTTTATCCGGCAGAACAAAAACCGCAATTATCTGTTCCGTGTGACCTATTATAAGTCAAGAATCAATCTCGAAGTGTTTCATGTACTGACCGATGGCATGGGAGGCATTAATTTCCTCCGGGAGCTGACGTATCAGTATCTGCGTCTGGTGCATCCGGAACTGGCGGAAAAAGAAGGAAACAAACTGAGCGGAGATACCTCTCTCAGCAGGGAGGACAGCTTTGTCCGCAATTACCGCAGCAGCAAGCCAAGCGGATTTAATAAAGAAAAAGCATATCTGATCAAAGAAGATAAACTTCCGGCCGGAGAATTTGGTGTCATGCATGGGCGGATGCCGGTCTCACAGCTGAAAAAGGTAGCACATGGCTATCATGCATCTTTGAATGAATATTTTATTGCAGTCTTTGTATGGAGTGTGTATAAAGAACTGTTACACGGTATGCCGGGAGGAAAACCGATCCGAATCGCAGTGCCGGTCAATCTGCGGCCGTATTTTGATTCGGATACGACAAAAAACTTTTTTGTTATGGTATCTGCAGAATTCCGTCCACAGAAAGAGTCCTACACATTTGAGGAAGTACTTGCATGCATACAAAGCAGCCTGCACTCCCAGATCAATAAGGAACATTTAGAGGATCTGTTTTCTTACAGTGTATCCAATCAGAGGAACCTGCTTATGCGTCCGGTGCCGTTATTTTTGAAAAATATTGCCATGCGTATCGTATATGAAAAATCCGCAGTGGCAAATACGACAACGATCACAAACATCGGTAATATCAAGATCAAAGATATTTACCAGCCCTATATAGAAGGTTTTTCGGCTTTTATAGCCATGTCAAAAGGGCAGTATCTGAAAGGAACGATCTGTTCTTACCAGGATACGCTGGTATTTACATTCAGTTCCATCTTTTCCGAGGCTCTGGTACAGAAGGCATTTTTCCGCAAGATTGCGGCGGATGGTGTGGATGTGGAGATTGAGACGAACGGAGTATATTATGAATAAATGCAAAAAATGTAATGTTGTCATATTGGACGATACGGACCGCTGTCCGCTCTGTAAACATGTGCTGGAGTCGGACGGGATACCGGGAGAGAGCCGGTATCCGGATGCCATTGCAACGGCGCGTAAATTCCGGTTTGTGGAGAATCTGGTACTGTTTATCTCCATTGTGGCGGAGTGTCTGCTGATTGCCATCAATTTCCAGGTGGACAGGGAAGTGGCATGGAGCCTTGTAATTGGTATCATTCTTTTATATGGAAATGTGGTGCTTCGCATGGCAATTCTGGGAAAATCCGGATATCTGGCCAAAACCGTCTGTCTGGTACTTCTTGCCATTGTAATGCTTCTTGGAATTGATTATCTGACCGGATACCGGCGCTGGTCGTTAGACTATGTGCTTCCGGGGGGAATCATTGCCATTGATCTGGCGTTGTTTATCCTGATTCTGATAAACCGGAGAAACTGGCAGAGTTATATGATGTCGGAACTGCTGACGATATTGCTGAGCATTGTACCGGTGGTATTGCTGCAGATGAGAATCATTCATTTTCCATATCTGGCATGGGGGTCCCTCGGGGTATCGGTATTTTTATTCCTTGGAACACTGATTCTTGGTGATCAGCGTGCACGAACCGAACTGAAACGGAGATTTCATATATGATAGAAAGCGAAGCGAGTGTAAAAGGACGTGTGGTGGCAGAAATGCTGTCACATTTTACCAATGATTTGAAAATCGGAAAAAAAATAAAGAGCGGAGAGCTGCGCAAGCGGATGATAGAGCCGCCATGGATTCCACCGGCAATGTTTAACCTGACAGGAATCAATATGGATCATTTTACGATGAAACTTTTGTCGTTAAAGGAAAATCCAAACACGGATTACGTGATTCTGCAGTTACACGGCGGTGGTTATACGGGAGCTGTGCGCAATGCGTATTATGTGTTTGCAGGATTATATAACGAGCTGAGCCATGGATGCAATGTGCTTACTCCGGATTATCGTGTGGCCCCGGAGAATCCATATCCGGCGGCACTTGAAGATGCATTGGCATCATACCGCTGGCTGCTTTCCAAGGGATATTATGGAGAACAGATTATCCTTGCCGGAGATTCGGCAGGCGGTGGACTGGCGATGGCACTCTGTATGTATCTGCGGGATCATAATATGCCGGTACCGGGAGGAATCATAGCCATGTCTCCGTGGACGGATCTGACGGCCAGCGGGGAGTCTTATGAGACCAATTATGAGAAAGATCCACTGTTTGGAAATACGAAGGAGAGTCTGATTTACCAGAATGATTATCCGGGGGAACATGACCGGATGGACCCGTATATTTCTCCGCTGTTTGGGGATTTCCGGGGATTTCCGCCAATGCTCATACAGGTTGGATCGATTGAGATGCTTCTGAGTGATTCGGTTTCGGTAGCGGCAAAGGCAAGGGAGCAGGGGGGAAAAGTGCGCCTGTCTGTTTATGAAGGGATGTTTCATGTGTTCCAGATGGCATATCTGAATATTCCAGAATCAAAGAAGGCATGGGCAGAAGCCGGCAAATTCATTGATGTGCTGCGCACGGACAGCAGACTGTAAAAATTATTACAAAAATGGCGCGGAATTTTTTTACATATTGCATAAACGCCTAGATACGTCTACATTTCCATGGAGTAAGCCTCCACATGATGTAGAAATGTGGGTTGACAATAACACAAGATGTAGTGTAGTCTTGTATTTGTTAATGAAAATATACAAGATATAGGGAGTAATCTCTATATCTTATATTTTGTGTAAACAATCGTTTATAAAGATAGACTTTGAGAGGAAGATGGAACATGAAAATTATTAAGAGAAGCGGAGTCGAGGTATTTTTTGATTCGAATAAGATCGTTGCGGCTGTACAGAAAGCGAATGCATCGGTAATCGATTATGAAAAACTCAGCGATGAGCAGATTCAGGAGATTGCCGATAATGTGGAAGTGGCATGTGAAAACATGAAACGATCTGCCAGCGTGGAGGAAATCCAGGATATGGTAGAGAACCAGCTGATGAACCAGCATGCATTTACGGTTGCCCGTAATTATATTACATACCGTTATAAGAGAGCGCTTGTGCGTAAATCCAATTCTACGGATGAACAGATTCTGTCTCTCTTAGAGTGTAACAATGAGGAAGTAAAACAGGAAAATTCCAATAAAAATCCTACTGTAAACAGTGTACAGAGAGATTATATGGCGGGAGAAGTCAGCAAGGATATCACGAAGAGATTCCTGTTGCCGGAAGATATTGTGGAAGCACATGAAAAAGGACTGATTCATTTCCATGATGCAGATTATTTTGCGCAGCACATGCATAACTGCTGTCTGGTGAACTTAGAGGACATGCTGCAGAATGGTACTGTAATCAGCGAGACCGGAATTGACCGTCCGAGAAGTTTTCCACGGCCTGCAATATAGCAACACAGGCGATTGCGCAGATTGCAAGTTCGCAGTATGGAGGACAGAGTATTTCACTGTCCCATCTGGCACCGTTCGTACAGGTGAGCCGTGAAAAATTCCGGATACAGGTCCGGACAGAGTTTGAAAAGATCGGGCTGGATCTGGATGAGGAGAAAATCAATAAAGTAGCAGAGATGCGTGTAAGAGAAGAGATCAACCGTGGTGTGCAGATGATCCAGTATCAGGTGATCACGCTTATGACCACAAACGGTCAGGCTCCGTTTATCACGGTGTTTATGTATCTCGACGAAGTGCCGGAGGGACAGACCAGAGATGACCTGGCAGCGATCATTGAGGAGATGCTGCATCAGAGAATCAAGGGAGTAAAGAACGAAAAAGGAGTATTTATTACCCCGGCTTTCCCGAAACTGATTTATGTACTCGAAGAAGATAATATCCATGAGGCTTCCAAGTATTTTTATCTGACACGCCTGGCTGCACAGTGTACGGCAAAGCGCATGGTTCCGGATTATATTTCCGAAAAGAAGATGAAAGAACTGAAAGTGGACAAGAACGGGGAAGGACACTGCTATCCATGTATGGGATGCCGCAGTTTTCTTACTCCGTATATTGACCCGGAAACCGGAAAACCGAAATATTACGGACGTTTTAACCAGGGAGTTGTGACGATCAATCTGGTGGATGTGGCATGTTCTTCCGGAAAAGATGAGAAAAAATTCTGGAAGATTCTCGATGAGCGTCTAAAACTGTGCTACCGGGCACTGATGTGCAGACATAAGAGACTTCTTGGCACACCGAGTGATGTGGCTCCGATTCTGTGGCAGAACGGAGCGCTTGCCCGTCTGAAAAAGGGAGAGACGATCGACAAACTTTTATTTGGCGGTTATTCCACCATCTCTTTGGGATATGCGGGATTGTGCGAGTGTACCCGTTATATGACAGGTGTTTCCCATACGGAGCCGGAGACCGGAACACCATTTGCACTGCGTGTCATGCAGCGTCTGAATGATGCCTGTGCAGAGTGGAAAGAAAAGGAAAATATGGATTTCAGTCTGTACGGTACGCCGCTGGAATCTACCACCTATAAATTTGCAAAGTGTCTGCAGAAGCGTTTCGGTATCATAGAGGGCGTAACAGATAAAAATTATATTACGAACAGTTATCATGTGCATGTGACGGAAAATATCAATGCTTTTGATAAACTGAAGTTTGAGTCACAGTTCCAGAAGCTGTCTCCGGGTGGTGCAATCAGCTATGTGGAAGTACCAAATATGCAGGATAATATTGATGCCGTGATTGCCGTTATGAAATACATTTACGATAATATTATGTACGCGGAGCTCAACACGAAGAGTGATTACTGTATGGAATGTGGCTATGACGGTGAGATCAAAATTGTTGAGGAAAAGGACAGCGGAAAACTCGTCTGGGAGTGTCCGAACTGCGGAAACCGTGATCAGGATAAGATGAGTGTTGCACGTCGTACGTGCGGGTATATCGGAACACAGTTCTGGAATCAGGGACGTACACAGGAAATCAAAGAAAGAGTATTACATTTATAAAACATGGAAGAAAACAAACGGAAACAATATGCCCATTTGTATGAACACCATGAGGTAGAAGATCCACAACCCCGGGAAGAGAAAGAAAAACCCATCGGCCGAGTGGCAGAAACCGCCATCGGCCGATGGTGGAAAAGGTATGCAGACGCATCGCCTTTTCTTTCCTGGCCATGGCGGTTGTTCTGTTACTTGCATTGAATTATTTTCAGATCAAAGAGGCAAAAAAGGAAGCGGTTTTGGAATATATCCGCAAAGAAAAGCAGCAAATGAAAAATCGTGAGACAGAAAAGACGGACCAGCTTGCAATCTTAGACCAATATGATATATTATATAGTATGTATCCGGATCTGGTTGGATGGATCAAAGTTGACGGGACACCAATCGATTATCCGGTGATGCAGGATCATACAGGCGGGGAATATTATCTGAAACACAATTTTGAAGGAAAAGATGATAATAAGGGAAACCCGTTTGTTTCCGCAGATGCCAGCATTGATCCGATGGATCAGAATATTGTGATCTTTGGGCACAACGTAAGTGATGGAAGCCAGTTTGGAGATCTGGATGCCTATCTGGATAAGAAATTTTACAAAAAGCATCCGGTGATTACTTTTGATACGATTTATGAAACTGGACAATATCAGATTGTTGCGGTGGTAAAGACACATGTAAAGGAAAAAGACGAATCCGGATTCCGTTATTACTGGTTTCGGAATTATAAAAACCGGAAAGAGTTTCAGAATCTGCTGGATTTTGTGGAAGAGAACCGTGTGTATGATACAGGGGAGCATCTTATCTATGGAGATACCACAATTATGCTCTCTACCTGTGAATACACGGTAAACAATGGGAGACTCGTAGTCATAGCAAAAAGGATATAGGGCAGAAGATGAAAAAATTAGGGATGATGAAAACGATACTGATGATGGGATGTGCGCTGGCGTTGCTTTTTGCAGCCGTTCCGCAGCCGGTTATGGCAGCGAACAGCCAGATGAATCTGACGGTTGGAACAACCAATGATGCAAAAGCCGGGGATACGGTAACGGTACGTCTGGTCGGAAGCAATAATCCGGGACTTTCGACATTTGCAGCAAGACTGGCATATGACGATTCTGATCTGGAATATGTAGGAACCACATGGGCAAATACGATTTCTTCGGATTCGGGAAATATTGAGCTGGTTTCCCCGGTTACGGAAAATAATCAGCAGGCACTTAATCTTTCGGCAATTTTAAATAAGACTTATTCCCAGAATGAAACCATTGCCACGGTTACCTTTAAGGCGAAAAATGCATATACAACGATGCCGGTTACCCTGACAGTGCGTGAAGTGACGGATGCAAGTTACAATCCGGTTACGGTTACAACGGTTGTGGATGCTTCTGCAGGACAGACACAGAGCCAGTCACAGTCCCAGAGCACTTCCCAGAGTCAGTCGGACAGTCAGGATGACACAGAGTATACAGATGATACAGATGATACAGACGATACGGACGATACGGACGATACCGATTCGTACGATGATACAGACGATATGCAGGATTCCCAGAGCAGCAGTGGGAATACACATAAAACTTCATCGAACAAAAAGAATAACAGTGGAAATACATCAAAAAACGGAAACCGGACAGATGCAACACCAAAGACAGGTGCGGTTGATCTGCGGATGGTATTTGGAGCAGCAGTAATTGTTTTTTTACTGGCAGCAGCAGGCTGCATCCGTTTCCTGAATAAAAAGAAAGAGTAAATTATGAATTATGCTGGAATTAAGTATTGTGACATCGCAAACGGTCTCGGCTGTCGGACGGTACTGTTTGTATCCGGATGCCGCAATGCATGTAAGGGCTGTTTTCAGCCACAGACATGGGATTTTACCTATGGAGAATGTTTCGATGAGCAGGTACAGCAAAAGGTGCTTGATTCACTGAAACCGGAGTATATAGAGGGAATGACCCTGTTGGGAGGAGAGCCGTTTGAGGAAGAAAATCAGGAGGCTCTTCTTCCTTTTATGAAAAAAGTAAAAAGTTTGTATCCGGATAAGAATGTCTGGGCATTTACCGGATATATATATGATAAAGACCTGATTTTGGGAGGCAGAAAACATACGAAAGACACGGATGACCTGCTTTCCCTGATCGATGTACTGGTGGACGGTCCATTTATTGAGGAACAGAAGGATATTACGCTCAAGTTCCGGGGATCGGTCAATCAGCGCATTCTTGACTTGAAAAAAACCATGGAAAGTGGCAAAATAGTTAAGTTGATGGAATAGTTATGAAAACGAGGATGGATACATATGAAAAAGCATATTAATGCATTGTTGGGATTTGTCTGTTATACAATCGGTGTGATTGCAGCAGCATATTACGGGTTGTGGAAGATGCTTGTGCTTCCGCTTCATACTCTGGCAGTTTCTTTTCTGGCAGGGGACCTGAATGTCACACTGCTTGCGGTATGTGTTGTCAAAATACTTTTTTCAACAACGATGGCAGGATTGATCTGGTGCATTGGCTATATAGTATAATCACTTTAAAGGCACACAGATCCGGACTGGGAAACTATGGAGAAAGAGTACATGGCAGAAAAAGAAGAGAAAGAGAGGCAGGCATCGTGATTTTACGGGTTCCGGAATATTATGAGAAATTTTCCTGCATTGCATCCCGCTGCAAGGACAGTTGCTGTGCAGGCTGGGAAATTGACATTGATGAGGATTCCTATGCATATTACAACAGTGTGGAAGGCAAATTTGGCAAAAGACTCAAAGAAGTATGTATGAGGCCGATCCGGATGATGATGGCGGTGGATACCGTTTTAAGCTGAAAGGGAAGAAACGCTGTGCCATGCTCAATGACCATAATCTCTGTGATCTTTATACAGCACTTGGGGAAGAGGCTCTGTGTGAAGTGTGTACAGAATATCCGCGTTTTTCCCTGATTTACGGAGATGTGGAGCAGAAAGCACTGAGTCTTTCCTGCGAGGAAGTCGGACGGATTCTGTTTGAGCGGACAGAACCAGAAAAGCTGGTGGATATAGAGCTGCCCGGAAATTGCGATGACGGTGAGGACGATCCGGCATATGTTGCGTTCATGGAATGGGTGCAGCAGGAGTCGGTGAATATTCTGCAGAATCGTACCCATAATATTCCGGAGCGCATGAGAGAGTTTCTGGCGTGGTGTGACCGTGTACAGACCGTGATCAATTATGCACAGGCAAAAGAGGATATGTCGGTACTGGCAGACTGGAGATACGAAGATGCCGGTCATGAACTTCGGGAGTGGGAGCAGAAAAATATTGAGGGAAAAGAGAAGCCGGTTCGTGCACTTTCTTATGAAGATTTCGAGGAACGTTTTGCGGTTTTTGCCGATATGGAAGAGCTGGATGAGGAATGGGTTCACACCAAGGAAGAATTCGAAAAGCTGTATCACGAAGATACCTATGAGGCATTTCTGACAGAATATATGCGATCATCGGATTATTCGGAACTTGGCTATGAACATCTTCTGGTTTATTTTGTGTATCGTTATCTGATGAATTCGATATATGATTATGATATTTTATCCTATGCCAAAATGATTGTGATGGCAACCCTTGTGGTAAGAGATATGGATGCGGCACGTTTTTACAGAAACGGTGGAAAATTCACAATGTCTGACCGTATTGACGTAGCGCGTATTTTCTCAAAGGAAGTGGAACATTCCGAAGGAAATGCACAGGATCTGAAAGAAATGTGTATGATGGAAGAAATTGCGAAAGTGGATGCACTTTGCAGACAGATTTAAACGTTTATAACAGAGATAAAACAGGCATCTGGCGAACCCCGGATGCCTGTTTTGTATTATGCTTTATTTGTCTAACAGATCGGTATAGAAATCTGCGTAATCCTTGCGGTTGTCCTTGCAAAAATCAATGGCAGCAGATGGATGCTGGTTCAGACGTCCGGTCAGCAGATACGGAATATCATATCCCCATACGGCACCGGTTTCTTTGAGCGGCAGCATATAGTCTTCTAAGAACCGGAGTACCGGGAATACATTGTATTTCGGATTTTTCAGAAAACTCAGAAGCAGTTCCATGGCACAGTTTCCGGCACCCCGTCCCATGGACATCATGGTAGCATCTAAAAGACTGACACCGTGGGAGAGTGCTTCGATCGTGTTGGCAAAGGCAAGCTGCTGGTTATTGTGTGCATGCATACCGATGTATTTGCCGTATTTTTCTCCAAGTTCGGTGTATTTATCTGCAATCGCACGGATCTGTTCCGGGTAAAGAGCACCGTAACTGTCCACGATATAAATGCCATCGGCGCTGCTTTGACCGACCATTTCAAGTGCCTGGTCAATATCGGATTCTTTGGCATTGGAGATTGCATGATATTACAGGTTACCTCGTAGCCCTTTGCCTTGGCATCTTCAATCATTTCGATTGCAGCAGGCATCTGGTGCACGTAAGTTGCCACACGAACCATGTCAATTACACTGTCTTTTTTGTCAATGATATCTTTTTTGTAATCGCAGCGTCCGACATCTGCCATGACGGAAATCTTCATATCGGAGTTGTTGTCACCAACGATCTCACGGATGGATTCTTCATCACAGAACTTCCACTTGCCGAATTTATTTACGTCAAACAGCTCCTTGGAAGCTTTATAACCAAACTCCATATAGTCAACGCCGGCCTTTACATTGGTGCGGTAGAGTGCGTTGATAAAGTCATCGGAGAACATAAAGTTGTTTACGAGTCCTCCGTCACGAATGGTTGCGTCCAATACACGAATATCGGAACGTGCTGTCATTAAGTCTCCTTTTTGAGCCATTTTTGTTTCCTCCTTGTGGTTCTTTGAATCTTTTACACTTTAACGCTTTGACGCGTGTGAGTATATAATAACACAATTCGATAAAAATGCAAGCAAAAACTTTACTTTTTTCCAGTCTCCTAATATAATTAAATCGGGTGAAAGCCCGAAGGAGGAGAAAATGATATACTTATTAGGAACATATGAACACGCACTGGTTGCTTTTATCGGTGTTTTATTTGCTTTTGCAGCGACCTGTATTGCAATTGCAAAATTAAACGGATATCTGCCGAAGGACATGGGAAGACAGTATGCACATGATGGAGCTCTTTCCGCAGGAAAACCAAGAGGTGCGGGTATTATTTTTGTGTTGACTTTTGTTGTTTCCGCATTGTTGTTTGGCAAAATGAATAAGGAAATTATCATTTATCTGGTGCTGATCGTCATCGAAATGTTCACCGGATTCTTTGATGATGCCGCAGAAAAACCATGGGGAGAGTATTTAAAGGGAATTCTGGATCTGGCGGTGGCAGTCGTTGTAGCCATTTCCTATCTGCATTACAATTCCAGTGAGATCACCATTGCCATTACGGGAACGACCATCGTGATTCCACCGGTTGTATTTGCCATTCTGACCGTTATTCTGGTGTGGGTTTCCATCAATGTTACCAACTGTTCGGATGGTGTGGACGGATTGTCGGGAACACTGACCATTATCACGTTGATGAGTGTGTTTGTTCTTGACAATATTTTAAAAGTCAATGATTCTTTCAATTACTGTATTTTACTGTTTGCGGTATGTCTGCTGGGATATCTGTGGTATAACGCAACACCGAGCAAGCTTCTTATGGGAGATGCCGGATCACGTGCAATGGGTATTTTTATTGCCATTGCGGTATTGAAGATGCACAGCCCGTTTATGTACCTGCTGGTTGCTGCGGTACTTATCGCAGACGGTGGTCTTGGTCTGGTAAAGGTTTCACTGCTTCGGTTTTTAAAGATACATATTCTGAAGAATACCATCACACCGATCCACGACCATGTAAGAAAAAAGGGTGGGTGGTCCAATGCCCAGGTGGTATTTCGTTTTGCTATCATTCAGATTGTAATTTCACTTGCAGCAATTTATCTGGTTATGATTTAAGTTGTAGTTATAATTGGAGGCTTTATGCGTTTTGTTTCCATTGAAGATGCCAGACCGGGAATGTGTCTTGCGTATGATTTATATGATTCCATGGGGCGTACCATGGTGGGAAGTGGCTGTGAACTGACGGCTTCCTATATCAATAAACTAAACGAATACGGATTTAGCGGTATTTATATCGAGGATGAACAGTCGAAAGATATTTACATCGAAGCAACAATACCGGAAAAACTGCGCCAGGAAGGGTTTAAATGTGTGCAGGAGAATGATATTGACCGTTGTGCCGAGATTGCACAACAGATTGTGGAGAATCTTTTGTCCAGAAAAAATGTGTGTCTGGATATGACAGATCTGCGCTCATACGATGATTATACATATGCACATTCGGTGAATGTTGCGGTGCTCTGCTGCGTGATCGGTATGGGGATGGGAATGAGTGAACGCGATCTGAATTATCTGGTTACAGCGGCTCTTTTGCATGATCTTGGAAAACTTGCCATTCCAAAGGAAATACTAAACAAACCGGGCAGGCTGACACCGGATGAATACCAGCTGATGAAGACCCATTCGACCCGTTCGTACCAGCTGCTTTCGAAGCGCTGGAATATTTCGGCGCATATCAAGCAGACGGTACTTCTTCATCATGAAAATGTAGATGGAAGCGGATACCACAGGGGCTGATGGGAGATGAACAGTCACTCTCCGTAAGAATTGTACATGTGGCGGATGTGTATGATGCGCTGACATCAAGACGTCCGTATAAGAAACCATATTCTCCTTATGAGGCAGTAGAATATCTCATGGGAGCCTGTGGCATCATGTTTGACAAAAACGTTGTGGAAGTGTTTATGGAACGTGTCCCACTGTTTCCGAGAGGGACGGAGGTAAACCTGTCGGACGGACGTAAGGGACTGATCTATGAAAACAAGGGACCGCATAATTTGCGTCCGGTTCTGAATATGCCGGATGGAACCAAACTGGATCTGATGGAAAATAAAAACTTAAATGTTACGATTCTTCCACCGGAATATCTTGATACGGTTTCTCCAGATTCGGAAGAGCCGGGAAGAAAGAAGATGGTTCAGGAAACTGCCAGAAAAAAAATCATGATCGTAGATGATATGAAGACTAATCTGGATGCCATGCGTGGAATTCTCGAGGATGAGTATACCGTCATTCTCTGTAAATGCGGAAAACAGGCATTGCATTATCTGGAACACAATGAGTTTCCGGATCTGATCATTATGGATGTTGATATGCCGGAAATGAACGGAATCGAGACTACCATGAGAGCAAACAAGCTCACAGGGGGCAGGATACCGGTTCTGTTTGTCACGGCCATGTGTGATGCGCATACGGTAATGACCTGTCGGAGACTGCATGCGGCAGGATATATTGTGCGGCCATATAAAGCCATTTATATCAAATCCGAAGTAGAGCGGATATTTAGTGGTTGGAGGTAAAACGGATATGGGACTGGTTTTCCATCTGATCTGTCTTTTTTTTACACTGTTTGTATTACAAAGTTATGTCAGCAGCGGGTTTCACGCAAGGGAACACCGGCTGCTGCCGTTGGTTTTAGGGCTGATTGCACTGAACAGTTTTTATCGCATTACCTATTATGTTACGGGAGAGGCACAGACACTTCGTATACTGACAGATTTACTGGCCATTCACATGCTGTATCTTATGATTCATTATGTGGGTGATTTTATGAAATTCCAGCTGAAACTCAGGACGGAAGTGATTTTGTTCTGCAGTCTGGTGCTGTTTAATTCCATGTTGATTATACGTGCTGCGCAGCGCGAGACGTATCAGGATGCGTTTCGGATTGCGCTGCTTTGTTATACGGGAATTCTTCTGGGGCTGGCTACTTATGTGAGAGTGAAAAGCGAGGTTTCTGTCTGGGAGGGACATGTAAATGATATGTTGTATCTTGGCATGGCACTTCCGGGAGTTGCAATGTTGTTTCGCGCAGTTACGCCGAAAGCGGAAGAATTTCTGGTGCCGGGAGCTTTTGAAATTTCCTGTCTGATTGTCTTTTATCTGATGATGACGGGAAGATTATCCAATGTGACGAACATTATCCGGGAAAACTTTTATAATATCAGTGATATCCCTACGTTTTTGTTTGACAACAGAATGCGTTACCGGGATGCCAATGCCAGTGCCAGACGATGGTTTCCGGAAATTGTGGGGGAACTGACGGACGATCCGCAGGAGTACCCTTTTTATACCAAAATGATGCGTTGGAGTAAAGACCCGGATCAGGATTATGTGGTTCAGTGGAAAGAAAGTTATTGCAGGTGTCAGCTGCATCCGGTCTGCAGTGAAAATGTGGTGAGAGGATATATTCTTACTCTGCTCGACATCACACAGCAAAAGAAGGAAACGGTTCTGATGGAGGATCTGAAAAAGAAAGCAGAAGAACAGTCATTTTTAAAAAGCCGTTTTCTGGCATCGGTCAGTCATGATCTGCGCAGTCCGCTGCATGCGATTATCGGAGGTTCGGACATTTTAAAAAGGCAGAATCTTCCGGATGAGAGCAAAAACATTCTTGAATATATCCGTATCGCGGGAAATAATCTGCTTGAACAGGTGGATACCATCCTTGCATATTCGAAGCTGGAAGCAGGAATGTTGACGCTCAAAGACAAAACATACAATTTTTATGAGATGATCGAGGAACAGGCCCGTCTTTGTCTGCTGAATATCCGGGAAAAAGATATCGTATTTACCGTGAGGTTTCTGGACCGGTTTCCGCAGCAGGTAAGCGGAGACAGTATACGTGTGGCACAGATTTTTCAGAACATTTTATCGAATGCCTGCAAGTTTACGGAACAGGGAACGATCACGCTGTCACTCCACTGTAAGATGGAAGAAGGACAGGTATGGTTTGACGGCTGTGTGGAAGATACCGGCGTGGGAATGACAAAGGAAAAACTTGCACAGGTATTTACGGAATATGTTTCGTTCTCCGAGGATATGGGGGTAGAGGCTTTGGCCTGGGTCTGTCAATTGTCAGACAGCTCGTAGAAATGATGCATGGCTGGGTAAGAGCAGAGAGTGATCCGGGAAAAGGGACACGCGTATCTTTTGGGTTTTATCAGAAACAGGTTATGGCTGAGATATCAGAGCCGAGAAACATCGGACGGGAAATATTAAAAGAACAGAGTGATCCGCAGGTTGAAGAAATACAGCCGAACTGGATTTATCCGCGGGCACGTGTCCTTCTGGTGGATGATATGGAAGCAAACAGGGTGATTTTTCAGGAACTTGCGGCTCCATGGAAGTTTATACTGGATCTGGCGGTGTCAGGAGAAGAAGCTGTACAGATGGTAAAAGAACGGGAATACCAGATGATCATTCTGGATCAGATGATGCCGGGAATGTCCGGATTTGAGACGGCGGATCAGATACAAAGATACAGTCATGCACCGCTTGTTCTTATGACAGCGGATATTTCTGACGAAGTGAGAAGCCGTTCCATCCGGCATGGATTTACCGATTTTATGCCGAAACCGATCCGGCTGCAGCGGATGAGGCAGGTTTTAGAAACCGGAATTCCGGTCAGATACAGGGAACTTCCGAATCCGGTCGATGCGTCAAAGAAGGCGAAAGCCACAGGCAGAGGAACGCTGCGGATATCCGTACGCTGGAATCTTATTGGAAAGAGGTGGAGGGTTTACTTCCGAAACTTCCGGAATATGTCCAGCGGGATCTGCATATGTTTCAGACAAAAGTTCATGGAATCAAAGGGATCAGCCGCCAGATTGGAAAAGAGGAGATTGCCCAGCAGGCAGAAATTATGGAGATGGCGGCAAAGACCGAAAACCGTGCCTTTATAAACCGGAATCTGCATATCTTCTTAGAGCAGCTGCGGGGGACGGTGAAAGAAATAAAACAGGAGACCAAAGATTTACCGGAGAGTGGTCACATACTTCGGCAGGGAAAACTCCCCATGATGGATGAAGAGCAGCGACGACTGTGCTGGAAAGGGTTAAAGTATGGATTTGATACCTATGATATTGCACAGATTGAGGAGAATATAAAGATACTTTCCGAACATGAATTACCGCCGGAAGAAAAAGAAAGGCTTCCCGTGGTAAGGGAAGCCTATGAAAATCTGGATTATGAAATTGGAAGCAAAGCCTGTATGTTTTAGACACGGCGGCGCAATAACGCATAGAATTTTTCAATATGGAAAGGTTTTCCCTGAACCGCCTGGACTTTCAGGCGGTTTTCTTCATTGAAACCTACCAGAATGTTGTGATTGGCCTCTGCCAGGTAATCCATAATACCGTCAATATCGGATTTGGTATTTTTCGGACAGTTTACATACATATGTTTGTTTGCGGTAATATGCATGGTATAAGAGATGCTGAAATGATACCAGAGCATTTTGTGGAGCGTCGAATGTTTATAGATCCACAGAATCTCCTGAATAGGCACAATGGCATTTCCATATGGTGATGTCATGATAAAATAATGTTCGGTGATAAACATATCCTCCGTTGCCAGCTGTGGAAGTGTTGCAAGTTCTTCTCGGCCTCGGCGAGAATCTGACCCGGATGTCCGAAGACGATCAGGTTCTGGCACGGTGGGGAAAGCACCGGGAACCGGATATAGACCATACAGATCAGAAGATACAGGACGGTATAAATCATGGAACCGAAATACGCGAAGAATAAAATGCGCGTCGTGGTTAAATGATAGTCAGGCTCACTGAAATAATACGAAGACAGCTGATTGCGGATACCGGTTTCGGTCCAGTTCAGGTCAGAGGAAAGCTGGGACAAAAGTGCCAGATAAGATTCTTTTCCTTTGACGATCCGGCCGGTGACGGTCAGACGGTCGATCGTAGGGAGTCCTTCCTCACATGTATGCGGGGTAAGGAGAATGATGCTGCAATTATTTTTCTGTGTGGTGTAATAATAATATCCGCGGGTCTGGCCATAGGTTTCACAGGTATATCCGCTGAATTTCAGATCTGTGAAGGTCATGCGTACATAACGGTGATGGTTCTTGTAGGCGTCCGCAATTTTGGGATTGTCGGAAAGCTGTGCAGGGCGCAGCATGGCACCCAGTGGAAATACGATCCAGAGAACTGCAAGTAAAACCAGATATATCATTGGAGAAAAAAGTCTTCTGCGATAGAAGGCCTGAATATTTTTGGAAATATAATGTTCGTAGCTGTCAGGCATGGAAAATCCTTTCTGTAGTTCAACTTATGCATTCAGTATAAAGGTTTCGGGAAGAATAATCAACCTTGCTTTTGCCATAAAAACTTGCTAAACTATGATACAAAGCAGGAGGAAAAGAATGGACGCGTATACGGGTTTTGCGCAGGTTTATGACCTGTTTATGGATAATGTGCCCTATGATGAATGGTGTGCATATATTTGTGAGACATTAAAAAAGCATGGAATTGCAGACGGACCGGTGCTGGATCTGGGATGCGGAACCGGAGAACTGACCCGGAGACTGGCTGCCTGTGGGTATGATATGACCGGTGTGGATGTTTCTGTGGATATGCTGCAGAAAGCCATGGAAAAGCAGACAGATCCACCGATTCTTTATCTGCTGCAGGAGATGCAGACACTCGAACTGGATGGATGTGTGCGGGCAGTCTGCTGTACCTGTGACTGTGTCAATTATGTACTTGAGCCACAGGAACTTTCCGATGCATTCCGGCGGGTTGCCGCCTGTCTGGAAAGCGGTGGAGTATTTATCTTTGATATGAATACCGCCTATAAATACGAACAGCTTCTCGGAGATCACACATTTGCGGAGAGCAGGCAGGAAGGAAGTTTTATCTGGGAAAATTATTATGACGAAGAGACCAGAATCAATGAATATGACCTGACACTGTTTATCCCGGAAGCGGGAGAGCTGTACCGCCGATATGCGGAAACACACTATCAGAGAAATTATAAGGTGGAACAGATAGTGGATTTTCTGCAGCAGGCGGGACTGGTCTGTGAAGGAATGTATGATGATTACACCGACGCCGGGGTCAAAGCCGACAGTGAGCGTATCACATTTGTTACAAGAAAAGAATAAAGGAGAAATGATACATGGCAGATTATATTGTTAGAGCAACCGCAGCAGGTGCCGCAATCCGGGCATTTGCAATTACATCGAGGGATCTGGTGGAGACCGCCAGACAGGATCACAATACGTCCCCGATCATGACGGCAGCCCTGGGACGTCTGTTGTCCGGCGGTGCAATGATGGGAACAATGTTAAAAGGGGAAAAGGATCTTCTGACCCTGCAGATTCAGTGCAGCGGTCCGGCCAGGGGACTTACCGTTACTGCGGATGCCAATGGACATGTCAAGGATTTGTCAATAATCCGATTGTGGAACTTCCGCCAAACAAAGACGGACATTTAAATGTAGGGGGCGCGCTGGATCTCGGTATTTTGAGCGTCATCAAAGATATGGGACTAAAAGAGCCATATGTGGGACAGTGTCAGCTGCAGACAGGAGAGATTGCAGAAGATTTAACCTATTATTTTGCAACTTCCGAGCAGATTCCGTCTGCGGTAGGATTGGGTGTGCTGATGAACAAAAACAACACGGTGCGTCAGGCCGGCGGATTTATTATTCAGCTTATGCCGTTTACGAGTGACGAGATCATTGAAAAACTGGAAAAGCGTATTGCAGAGATCGATTCTGTGACTATGATGCTGGAGCGAGGACTGACACCGGAAGGAATTCTCGAAGAAATTCTCGGAGATTTCGGCTTGGAAATCACCGACAAAATTCCGGCAGCATTTGTCTGTGACTGTTCCAAGGAGCGGGTATCCAGCGCACTTTCGACGCTCAGCAAAAAGATCTCGATGACATCATCAATGATGGGGAGAGCATCGAGGTAAAGTGCCAGTTTTGTAATAAGGCATATGAATTTTCCGTAGAGGAATTAAAGGAGTTGAGAAAGTGAGACAGGGATTTGTAAAAGCAGCTGCAGTCACACCGAAAATTAAAGTGGCAGATACAAAATACAATGCAGAACTGATTCTGGATATGATGAAAGAAAGTACCGGCAGGGAGCAAAGATTGTAGTTTTTCCGGAACTTTGTCTGACCGGCTATACCTGTCAGGATCTGTTTTTGCAGGAACGTCTGCTGCAGGGCGCAAAGGATGCGCTGATGAAATTAGTAAAAGAGAGTGCTTCACTGGACGCCATTTTTTTCGTGGGACTTCCCTTTGAAATCCTTGGAAAATTATACAATGTGGCGGCAGTGTTTTCCCATGGAGAAGTGCTTGGACTTGTACCGAAGAGTTATCTGCCGAATTACAATGAATTTTATGAGGCGAGACATTTCGTATCCGGAGCAGAGCTTGCGACAGAGGTGGTTCTGCCGGACGGAAGCTGTGTTCCTGCGGACCGGGATCTGCTTTTTGTCTGTGAGCAGATGCCGAAACTCAGAATCGGTGTGGAACTGTGTGAGGATCTGTGGACACCGAATCCGCCGAGTATCTCCCATGCACTGGCGGGGGCGTCTGTTCTGGTGAATTTGTCGGCCTCGAATGAACTGACCGGCAAAGACAGTTACCGCAGGGAACTGGTAAGTGGCCAGTCTGCACGTCTTCTTGCGGCATATATTTATGCGTCAGCGGGAGAGGGAGAGTCTACACAGGATCTGGTGTTCTCCGGGCACAACATCATTGCGGAAAACGGACAGATTCTTGCGGAATCCAAGCGTTTTGGACATGGCATCCTGTATTCGGAGATTGATGTGGAACGTCTCTGTGCACAGCGCCGCAGAATGACAACTTTTGTCACTGAGGATCAGACACATACCGAGATTCTGTTCTCTTTAAAAATAGAAGAAACAAAACTGACGCGGTTGATTGATCCGGCACCGTTTGTGCCAACAGACAGACAGAACAGGGAAAAGCGTTGTGATGAAATTCTGATGATTCAGGCAATGGGACTAAAAAAACGTCTGGAACATACCGGAGCCAATGCTGTGGTAGGTATTTCCGGAGGACTGGATTCGACGCTGGCACTTCTGGTGACCGTGCGTGCCTTTGATCTGTGCGGGCGGGATCATAAGGGAATTACGGCCGTCACCATGCCGGGATTCGGGACAACCGACCGCACATATGACAATGCTGTCAAACTGATTCAAAGCCTTGGGGCAGAATTTGTGGAAGTGGATATCTGTCAGGCGGTAAATGTGCATTTTTCGGATATCGGACAGGACCCTTCGGTGCATGATGTGACATATGAAAATTCCCAGGCGCGGGAACGCACGCAGATTCTGATGGACATTGCGAACAAAAAAAATGCGCTTGTGATCGGAACCGGAGATCTGTCGGAACTTGCACTGGGGTGGGCAACGTACAACGGAGATCATATGTCCATGTATGCCGTGAATGCTTCTGTGCCAAAGACACTGGTCCGGCATCTGGTGCGTTATTATGCGGATACCTGTGAGGACAAGCAGCTTTCCGATACACTGTATGATGTATTGGATACACCGGTTTCTCCGGAGCTTCTGCCGCCGGAAGACGGAAAAATTTCACAGAAGACCGAGGATCTGGTAGGTCCGTATGAACTGCATGATTTCTTCCTGTATTACATGCTGCGTCAGGGATTTTCCCCTGCAAAAATTTATCGTCTGGCAAAAATTGCATTTGCGGGAACTTATGAAAATGCATTTATTTTAAAATGGCTGAAAACGTTCTGCCGCAGATTTTTTGCGCAGCAGTTTAAACGTTCCTGCCTTCCGGATGGCCCGAAAGTCGGATCTGTTGCTGTTTCTCCGAGAGGAGATCTGCGTATGCCGAGTGATGCGTGTGCAACATTGTGGATGGAGGAACTGAATACGATTTCTTAGAAAAATACATTTTTTATTCGAATCTTAACCGCCATTATGCTATAATGAAACATACGGATGCAAGAGATAAGGAGAAAGAAGATTCGGATGAAAAACATTGTATATCATAAGAGATATAGCCATTACCGTCGGGATTCAGCTGGTGTGTTTTATGGTCTGTTTGTGGATACAAAACAGTACTGTGGAAAATGCGCTGATCCCGGCAGTATCTATTTTTGGAGTCTTTCTGACTTCTGTGATCACACCGGGGTATCTGTATGGTGTGGCAGCTGCAATTCTCAGCGTTCTTGAATTGAATTTTGCTTTCACATTTCCATTTTTTCACTTTAATTTTTCCATACCGGAGAATATGGCATCGGCAGTGATTATTATACTGATGGCTTTGATTACCTGTGGGTTTACCACCAAAATAAAGTATAATAAAATTCTCGAAGCAGAGAGAGAAAAAGAAAAAATCCGTGCAGACATATTCCGTGCGGTTTCCCATGATCTTCGGACTCCGCTTACCACGATCTATGGCTCCAGCTCGGCGCTGCTTGATCCGGATAATGATTTTACGAAGGAACAGCGGACAAAGATGCTGCAGGATATCCAGCAGGATGCACAGTGGCTTTTCCGGATGGTTGAGAACCTGCTTTCGATCACAAAACTTGACAGTGGAAAAGTAAAAATCATTAAGACACCTACGGTTTTGGATGAGCTGATTGATTCGGTGATTTTAAAGTTTCATAAAAGATATCCGGATCAGGAGGTTGAAATTGATATTCCAGATGAATTTGTGGTAATTCCCATGGATGCAATCCTGATCCAGCAGGTGTTGATCAATATTTTAGAAAACGCGGTGCAGCATGCAAAGGGAATGGTGCACCTGGGACTGAAGGTATTTCTTGTGGCGGACAAAGCCGTATTTGAAGTACAGGATGATGGATGTGGAATTCCGGAAGAAAAATTAAAATCTGTTTTTTACGGGAGTCATGAGCCGTATGAGGTATCTTCCGATTGCAAACGGAGCAATGCAGGAATAGGACTGGCAGTGTGCGCAACAATTATCAAAGCGCACGGTGGAAAGATCAAGGCAGAAAATAAGAAAAATGGAGGTGCACTTTTCCGGTTTTATCTGGATATGGAGGAGAAGGAACAGGCATGAACGGAAATAAATATAAGATTTTAATTATTGAGGATGATGAACATATTAACAATCTGGTGGCTACACTTCTGGAGGCAAACGGATATCAGACATTATCGGCATATTCCTGCGAAGACGGAATGATGATGTATGCTTCGCACAGACCGGATCTCGTTGTTTTAGATCTGGGACTTCCGGATCAGGACGGAATGACTTTTTTAAAGCGGTTACGGAAAGATTCCCTGACGCCGGTGATTGTGCTTTCTGCCAGGTCAGATGAAAAAGATAAAGTGGAGGCTTTGGATATGGGAGCCAATGATTATGTTACAAAACCATTTGGCTCCAATGAATTTCTTGCGCGGATACGTTCTACGCTTCGCATGACAACACATCGCATGCAAAACGGAATGTTTCCGGGTGGAAAATTTAAGGCCTCCGGTCTGACCATTGATTACGATGCAAGAAGAGTTTTCTTGCATAAAAAAGAAGTGAAGCTGACACAGACAGAGTACAATATCATTGCAGCATTGTCGGAACATGCGGGAAAGGTTATGACATACTCAGCCATTATCAAAGAGATCTGGGGGTATAACGATGAGGGCAGCATCAAAAAACTGCAGGTCAATATGGTAAATATCCGTAAGAAGCTGGGAGCCAGACCGGGAGAAAAAAATTATATTGTAAATGAACTGGGCGTAGGCTATCGTATGTGCGAGGCGGATGAGGAAACCTTATAGCTGTAATTTAGAGGAGATAGATAATACAAAAAGAGGAAAAACGTTTTTTTCGTTTTTCCTCTTTGATTTTTTGCTTTGTTTATTTTATTATGTAAAATAAATTATAAGAGCTGAATACCATGTTCCTCGCAGGCTGCAATTGTTTCTTCCGGCCAGAGAGAACTCTGCACTTCGCCGATATGAGCTTTGCGAAGGAAGAACATACAGATACGGGACTGACCAATTCCTCCGCCGATGGTATAAGGAAGTGTTCCATCGATGATGGATTTCTGGAATGGCAGATCCTTGCGTTCCGGACAGCCGGCTTTGTCAAGCTGGGAAATCAGCGCAGTTTTGTCTACACGGATACCCATCGAAGATAATTCCAGTGCAATATCAAGAACCGGATAATAAACAAGAATATCTGCATTTAAAGCCCAGTCATCGTAATCCGGAGCACGTCCGTCGTGCGGTTCGCCGGACTCTAAGGTGTCACCGATCTGCATGATACATACAGCACCTTTTGCCTTGGTAATATAATACTCACGTTCCTTCGGTGTGTTGTCCGGGAACAGATCCTCCAGTTCCTGGGAGGTGATAAAGAAAATTTCCTTTGGAAGGATCAGGTCAATGTAATCATACTGGATGGCCATATACTGTTCTGTTTTGCGAAGACACTTATATACGGTACGAACGGTCTCTTTTAAATAGTCCAGATTACGGTCTTCTTTATGAATGATTTTTTCCCAGTCCCACTGATCTACGAAAATAGAATGAATGTTGTCCGTACTTTCATCGCGGCGGATGGCATTCATATCCGTGTAGATGCCTTCTCCGACCTGAAATCCGTATTTTTTCAGGGCGTAACGTTTCCATTTTGCGAGAGAATGGACAACTTCGGCATTTTTATCGTCCTGCTCCTTAATACCGAAAGTAACCGGGCGCTCATAACCGTTTAAGTTATCATTAAGACCGGTTGCCGGGTCTACAAAAAGAGGAGCAGAAACACGTGTCAGATGCAGTCTCTGCGCCAGCAGTGCCTGAAAGAAATCTTTGACTGTCTTGATGGCAAGCTGTGTGTCATGAAGATTCAGTTCTGATTTGTATTGTTTTGGTAAAATAAGATTTTCCATGAGATCTCCTTTGTTATATTGTTACTCTGTGTTTCATTATAGCACATGAACTATGGAATTCAAGTCAAAAAGGTGTTAGAATTAGGATATGATTTTACAGAATGAAATGGAGAAAAGCAGATGAAAAAAGAAGATTTAACCGTTCCGGCAATTTTTGCGGAGGCGATAGGAATGATCCTTGGAATTGTCTATATCGGACTGCAGATCTATTATGGGATTGTCTATAAAGTTGCGCCATATAAATTTATCTGTAACATTGCAGGAGTTGTTCTGATCTATGTGGGACTCAGCCTGGTAAGCTGTCAGCCGGAAAAAATAAACCGGCTTCCGAAAGAGGTGTGTGTGGGAAAGGTGCGTAAATATTCCATCCGGATGATCCGGCTGGTAAAACTGGTGTTTATCATCGGTCTGATGGTTCCGTGTGTGGGAGATGTGATCGGGATCGAACTCAAGGACGCGTACAGTCTGCTGGTGATTGCCGCTATCCTTGTGATCACCGTGTTTTATGAGTACCGGATCATTCAGCTGCTTCGAAATGATCATCATGATCAGGGGCAGCCATAAGGCGCGCCGCTTTCTGATCGCGCCATTTCGTTCCCAGGCGGAATAAGGAAAAGCCCAAAACGAGAGAAACAATTGTAAAGAGAAAGATGATAATTCCCAGAAGATCCGTTTCTTTGAGATTGTTCAGGAGCGGTCCGATGATGGTTCCCCAGAAGTTGAACAGGATGTGGAAGAACATTGAGAAATAGATGCTTCCTCCTTTTTCACAGATCCATCCCAGTACAAGACCGAGAACAAATGCATAAATTCCCTGAATCCAGTTCATGTGAAAGATTCCGAAGAGAACCGCCTGCATCAGGTTGGCAGCCCAGAACGGAAGTGCCCGTCGGACCAGACGCATGGTGACGCCGCGGAAAACCAGTTCTTCACAGACAGGGCCGAGAATTACGGCATAGATAAACATGAACAGTCCGATGTCGGAGTCTAAGCCTGCGGTTTCCATGAGTTTTTCGTACTGGCTGAGCCAGTTCGGGAAAAGAAAAGATACCGCAGAAGTCAGATAACCGGAAAAGAACTGCATGCCGGGAATCAGAAGAATGATGGATAAAAACTGCAGAGGATGAAACGTGAGGGATGGTTTTGGAAGATAATTGCCCCCACAGGAGCGATAATACCATATTCCCATGAATACGATGCAGGTTACGGTATAAATCAGCATGATGCATGCATTAAACTCTGTATTGGTCAGAAGTGTTTCGATGGTATCGGCATCAAAGCCTGTGCTCTGGGAGGCCGGACACAGAAACAGAGCTGCGATTCCGAACATAAAAAAAGAAGCCAGTATCTGTGCAGCTGTTGTTGTTAAAATTGGCAGAAAGCCGGAAAAAAAATAACCGATCTTTTTCATATCATAGATTCTCGTATAATAAGTGTATATCCAGTAGAAATGATGGTTATGCACTTATCCTTTCTATAAATTTATAGATGATCTGAGACACCTGGGATAAACCTTTCCATCTCATCTACATTGGTTATTAGTTTCATAGGTTATTCTGTGGTATGATATCAGCAGAGTCTGATGTCTAGAGGCACTGCTTTTAATCCTTTCAGCCGGTCTCCGGTGCCTGCTTATGGA
>ENA-OQHY01000167-OQHY01000167.1-human-gut-metagenome-genome-assembly--contig:-NODE-167-length-37297-cov-9.159403_pt1 | contig 37297 bp, 37 predicted proteins | sample MGYA00242570_ERZ504733 | MGnify/ENA primary metagenome ERZ504733 (study PRJEB26092, sample SAMD00036219) | human gut metagenome | host: Homo sapiens | study: EMG produced TPA metagenomics assembly of... | reverse complement strand
CCTCTGATTTTAGCAGTTCCTCTGATGGAATATCTTTTTTCTTTTTGTAATAATTTTTAACGGTATTTCCGGCAATTGTATAAAGATAATTCTTAACTTTTCCATATTCTTTATATCTATATAAATTAGAAAAGAAACATGTAAATACTTCTTGGGTCAAATCCTCTGCCTCATAGGAATCATAGGTATGTAGCAAACAATATTGATATATACTTGAGTAATATTTTTTGACCAGTTTTTCACACGCATCTTCATCTCCTGCTCTTGCTAGATGTACTAACAAAGAATCTGTTTTGTATTCCATTCGCAAATTTGCCTCCCTCTGTTTTCTAAATAATATAACAATCCTACTATTAAAAAAGTTAGGATTTTAATTAATTTTTTTTTCAATTTTAGCTCAATTTTCCCTCAATACCTTTTCTCTTTGTTTTTTGTATAAAATACGGCGAAATCAGCCTGCTCGGACTAAGAAAAAGTCACATGATATGGAATTATAACCGTCTTTGAATAGATAATATGTTCTTACAAATCTCTTGTTCAAAAATGAGTTTTTATCGGGTAGGAGGTAAATAATTATTTTATTTACCGTCCTCCCACACCACCGTACGTCAGACTGTCTAACAATTAAGAAAAATGCTATAATAAAACTATCAAATACAGTATCGTAGGGGGATTCGTTATGGCATATATTGTTGGCACAGATAGATATCAGACAAGAATGATAACCACTTCATTAGACGACTTAATAAGTAAGGATAATTCTGTCCGAGTAATAGATTCTTATGTAGAATCCTTAGATTTAGAAAATCTGGATTTTATAGAGTATAGCGGTAGGAATCGAGGACAATCACCTTATCGTCGATCTGATTTATTAAAATTTCATATCTATGGTTATTTAAATAAGATTCGTTCTAGCCGCGCATTGGAAACAGAAGCAAAACGCAACCTTGAATTAATGTGGCTGATAAACTGCATAACACCTGATCATGGTAGAAGGATATGGTTGAGAAAATGTGACTAGATTGACAAAAACAATCGGATTTGATATTCTGTTTAGGTAAATAATTACGTGGAGGATTCCGTATGAAAATTACTATTAGGGAAATTGCCAGACGTGCTGGAGTATCGACAGCTACTGTGTCTAGAATTATAAACGGTCTGGGTGGATATAACGATGATACAAAAGAAAAAGTTTTAGCGGTTATAGAGGAGACTGGTTATAAAGGAAATGCCTCAGCTCTGAAGGATTATAACCATCCTAAAGTAGATAAATTGATAGGAGTTTTAGTTCCTGATCTTGAAACTGATTTTTACGCAAAAATTATTTCTGGTCTTGAAGAAGTTGCACGTAAACAAGGCTATAGTATATTAATCAGTAATACAGGAAAAGAAGGAAAAAACACGTATGAAGATATTAATGTTTTAAAAAAGCGCAAAGTATCAGGAATTGCATTAGTAGGAACATTTTTGGATGAAATCTTGTATGAAAAACTAGAAAGAACAAAGATTCCTTACATCCTTATATCAAGTACATCATATAAGTATCAGGTTCCATATATTAAAGTAGATAGTTTTCAGGCAGCATATGCTGCGGTTGGTTATTTACTAGCGCAGGGACATACACAAATCGCTATGATTGCAGGTACAAGTAAAAAAGGAATGAGTAACCGTGAGATGGGATATAGAAAGGCAATGGAGGATGCTGGATTGACTGTTAAAGAAAGCAGAATTGCCTATGGAGATTTTAGCTTCCAAAGTGGTAAGACTTGTATGAAAAAACTACTTGATTTAGATAAAGAAATTACGGCTGTTTTTGCAGCAAGTGACGACATGGCTATAGGAGCAATCTCAGCAGCATATGAACGAGGTATGTCTGTTCCAAATGAATTGTCAGTGATTGGTTATGATAATACTAAAGTGGCTGAAATGAGTTATCCTCCTCTTACTACAATTGCACAGCCATTATATGAAATGGGAATCGAAGGAATGAAGATTCTGATAAAATATATAGAAACACATGAAAAACAAAGTAGTGTTGTAATGCCGTTTGAATTGATTGAAAGAAAAAGCGCAGAAGCTTATAATAAGTAAATAACTTGATCAATGATATGAAGAATACCTTTAAGAGGTATTCTTTTTTTGTGACGTTACGTGAATATTTACATGATAACCATTGACAAAAGGAAAAAACATACTTGTAATCTAGGCATGTAAGTAAATAAATACGTAATAGGAGGGGCTTTAAATGAATGAAGAATGGAAGAAGAGGACAGTTTATCAAATTTATCCCAAAAGCTTCTGTGATTCTGATGGAGATGGAATTGGCGATATCCGAGGAATAATCAGTAAATTGGACTATTTACAAAATCTTGGTGTCGGAGCAGTTTGCTTACGCCAATGTATTGTTCACCACAGGTAGATAACGGATATGACATTAGTGATTACTATGAAATTGATAAGTTATTTGGATCAAAAAATGATTTTTTAGAATTAGTTGAAGGAGCACATAAAAGGGATATTCGTATAATTATGGATCTTGTGCTTAATCATACTTCTACAGATCATATGTGGTTTAAAAAGGCTTTCATTGAAAAAGATAACAAATATAGGGATTATTACATAGTAAAACCAGGGGTGAATGGAAAAGAACCTAATAACTGGAAATCTTTTTTTGGTGGAAGTGCCTGGGAAAAAATCGAGGGTGAAGATAATTATTATCTACATTTGTTTGCGAAAGAGCAGGCAGATTTAAACTGGGAATGCGAAGCATTGAGAGATGAACTATCTGATATGATGAAATACTGGGTAGAACTAGGTGTAGACGGTTTTAGACTTGATGTAATTAATTTAATTTCTAAAGATCAGGCATTTCCTGATGATGATACTCTTAATGATATACCAGGTAAAAAGTATTACATAAATGGTCCAAGACTTCATGAATTTCTAAAGGAAATAAATACGAAAATATTTACGCCATTTGATGTTTTAACTGTTGGCGAAACTATGGATGCTTCTGTAGAGGATGCTGTATTATTGACAAGTCCGCAGGAGAAGGAACTCGATATGATTTTTGCGATGGAGCATATGCAAGTAGATTATAAAAATGGTGATCGCTGGAGTGTGCAGGATACAGATTTTCTTAAACTAAAAGATATCCTTTCAAAATGGCAATATAAGATGGAAGAAACTGGCGGATGGAATTCTTTATTCTGGTCTAACCATGATCAGCCAAGGGTAGTAAACAGATTTGGCGATAATGGAAAATACAGAGTTGAGTCAGCTAAAATGCTAGCAACTGTGCTACATATGTTGAAAGGAACACCTTATATTTATCAAGGTGAAGAATTCGGAATGCCTAATCCTGGTTATGAAACAATTGAGGAGTTTGAGGATATCGAGTCTTTAAATGTATATAAGGAAAGAAAAGAACGCGGAATTGAAGAAAGTACTATTATGCAAGGCATTTGCAGACAATCTAGAGATAATGGTAGATCACCTATGCAGTGGAATGCTTCAGAAGGAAATGGTTTTTCTAGTGGAACGCCTTGGATAAAGATGGGAAGAAGTGCTTCTTTAATCAATGCGGAAAATGATTTAAAAAGAGAAGATGGAGTATTTCATTACTATAAAAAGCTACTTGAAATGAGAAAAACTGAAGAACTAGTAAGAGAAGGGAAGTATGTTCGTTTAGAAGAAAATGATCCTTCAGTCTGGTGTTATCTTAGAGAGGGAGAAAAAGAAGCTTTGTTGGTTATTGCGAACTTCTTTGGAGAAAAAACAGAGTTTAAGATGCCAAAACAATGGAATGACAATTATGAAATCACAGAAAAGCTATTGGCAAATTACTCTGATACAGAAATATCAGAGTCTTACATGAAACTAAGAGAGTACGAGACAGCAGTTTTTAGATGTATAAAGAAGAGGTAAAAAAATGACAGCGACAAAAGAAGAGAAATATCTTCAAATTTCAAAAGAGATTGCAGATTATGTTGGAGGAGAAAACAACATACTTGGAGTTGCGCATTGTGCAACAAGACTAAGAATCGTGGTTGAAGATCAGGCTAAAGTAGATATGAAAAAAATCGAAACAGTTGCGCTTGTAAAAGGGGCTTTTGTGACTGGAGATCAGATTCAGATTATTTTTGGAGCAGGATTAGTAAATGAGGTTTATGAAGTGTTTGCTAAATACACACATAAAGAGAACATGACATTACAGGATGTAAAAAGTCAGGCAACTCAGAAACAAAATCCTATCCAGAGGGTTATAAAATCACTCTCTGATGTGTTTATTGAAATTATGCCAGCAATTCTAGCAGCAGCATTATTGATGGGATTGTCTGGTTTACTTGGACAGCAGGGACTTTTTGGAAAAAATCTATCGTTGAAATGGTTCCTATGCTAGCAGGGTTAAACCGATTCATTAGTATTGTTTCATCAAGTGTATTCTCAATCCTGCCATTGATTGTGGTATGGTCATCTACAAAAAGATATGGTGGAAGAGCCATTCTTGGACTAGTTATTGGTGCTTTGATGTTAAGCAACAATCTAGCAGATGCTTATCAGGCAGCTCAGGGAGCAGTAAAAGTGGAAACAATCAGTCTCTTAGGGTTGAAAATTCAGTTAGTAGGATTTCAAGGAGGTATCATAATCGCCTTGATGATGGGATTTGTAGTAGCTAAATTGGATAAATTCTTTGAAAGAAAAGTTCCTAATACAGTAAAACTATTATTATCACCAATGTTTACAGTATTTGTATCAGCTTTCTTACTATTTACAGTTGTAGGGCCAGTAGGACGTCTACTTGCTAGCGGACTCACTACAGGTTTAGTATGGATGACACAGAATCTAGGATTTGTCGGATATGCCATTTTTGGTGGTGTACAGCAGATTATTGTAATAACTGGTCTACATCATCTATTTGGAGCTATTGAAGGACAGCTGCTTGTTGATACTGGAAGAGATTTTATTAATCCTATTGCTTCTGTTGCTGTATGTGCACAAGGTGGTGCCGTTTTAGGGTATTTGATTCCAAAATGGAAAGACGTAAAAAGTAGAGAATTATGTATTCCAGCATTTACATCTACTCTATTTGGAATTTCTGAACCGGCTATCTTTGGTGTGAATCTTCGTAATAAGTATCCATTTGTTGCAGGCTGCCTTGCTTCAGCTGTGGCAAGTGTATTTGTATATTTTAGTGGACTCACTGCTTTAGGATATGGAACAACAGGACTTCCTGGGTTTGCGATTGTCGCACCAGAAAACAACGGATATATTAATTATTTGATTGCACATCTGATTGCTCTTGTAGGAGGAATGCTTATTACACTATTCATAGGAAAAGTTGTAACTAAGAAAAATACAGAAGTTAATTCAACAACTGTAGAAAGCAAAGAAGAAACAAACAACGAAAACAAAATAGAGAGTGGTATAAAGGCATATGCTACAGGAGAACTCATTTCTATAGAAGATGTAAAGGATCCTACTTTTTCAAAAAAAATAATGGGAGAAGGTTTTGCTATTATTCCAACAGAAGGTAAAGTATGTGCTCCATGTGATGCAAAGGTAGAAACAATTTTCTTTACTAAACATGCAATAGGATTAAAAGCCGTAGATGGAACAGAAATGCTGATTCATATAGGTATTGATACTGTGAATTTATATTAAATACTTTAAATCCTATGTAAAGGAAGGGGACTATGTAAAAGCTGGAGATACATTGATTACGTTTGAAATGGATAAAGTGAAAAATGAAGGATATGATACTGTCATTCCTCTTGTATTTACAAACCCGGAAAAGAAGTTTGATATTAAAAATGCAAAAAGACGTTCTGTTTCACTAGGAGAAGAACTTTAGGAGGCATTATGCAGGCAGAAAAGAAGCCTATGACAAAAAAACAGTACTTTGATAAATGTAAGAAATTTGATAATTTGAGAAATAAAGTTGCTTCTGATCCATACCGAATGAAATTTCATTTACAGCCTCCTTTAGGGTGGTTGAATGATCCGAATGGTCTATGTCAGATTGGAAGTCAATACCATATCTATTTCCAGTACACTCCTTTTAATCCAAATGGAGGAACAGGATTATGGGGACATATGGTAACTGAGGATTTTATCCATTATGAAGAACATGAACCTTCCATTTTTCCGGATTCATCCTGGGATGCGAATGGTGCATATAGTGGGTCCGCTTATGAAGAAAATGGCGAGTACTATTTCTTTTATACTGGAAATGTAAAGTATGAAGGGGAAGAATATAACTATATTACTGATGGAAGAGAACAAAATGTTATTCTGACAATTACAAAGGACGGATATAATTTTTCAAAAAAGCAATTAATTATGACAAATAGTGATTTTCCAGAAGATATGAGTAAACATGTAAGAGATCCTCAAATTATAAAAAGAGGAAATCATTATTACATGATTCTAGGAGCCAGAGATTTGTCTGATAAAGGTTCTGTAGTACTTTTTAAGAGTAATGATTTATATCATTGGAAATATGAATTGAGATTTACTACACAGGATGTGTTTGGGTATATGTGGGAATGTCCGAACTATGTAGAGATTGATGGAAAACAGTTCTTGATTGTATGTCCACAGGGCATAAAACAAAATGGTCTTGATTATGCTAATGCTCATCAATGTGGTTATTTTCCACTGAACTATAAATTTGAAGATAAGACATATCAGTTAGGAGAATTTTGTCAATTAGATAGAGGATTTGATTTTTATGCACCTCAGGTTTTTAAAGATCATAAAGGTAGAAATATCTTGATTGGCTGGATGGGAATGCCAGAGAGTGATTATAATAATGACAAAACAGTAAAGAATGGATGGCAGCATGCATTATCATTACCGAGAGAACTATATGTAACAGAAGAAGGTAAATTAGCACAGAAACCATTAGAAGAATTAAAAAAGCTACGTACTAATGAAAAAAAGATGGAATTCAACAACGAGTTGAGTGTTTCAACTTCTATCTGGTTTGAGATTCATGTAGATTTTGAAGTCAGCAGAGATTTTGTATTAAAGCTACGAGAAAGTGCAGAGTTAAGATATGAAGAAGGAATTTTAACACTGGATATAACTAGCTGTGGTTCTGGACGAAAGCATAGAGGAATTGCTATTAAAACAATTGAGGATATCAGAATCTTCTCAGATTCCTCAAGTTTAGAAATTTTTGTGAATAGAGGAGAAGTAGTATTTACAACAAGAATATATGATTCTATGGAGGAATTGTCTTGTGAATTAAAAGGCGAGTACTTGAGTGGAGTTCTAAAATACTATGATCTTACTATAGAGAAATAGGTACAACTAAATACATATTATGTATCATGAAAAGATTAGTTGTTTCTGAATGCTTCTTCTGGATTTTTATACAATTAGACAAATAATACATTCGCTTAGACGCGGTACAGTTTAATGTGTATTGCGTCTTTTATATTGAGGAAAAATTCAACATGCAGGCAAAGCTCTTATTTCTTTGGGCGGTATGAAAGAAAGATCCACAAATCAGCAACGCTCTGAAACAGGTCGATTTGAAGAAGGGAAAGAGCCAAGCATATGATTACGTAAAGAAGATGCAGTCATACGCAAAAGAGCTCTACAATAAGAATTATCGTTAATGACGTGCAGCGGCCGGAAGCCTTCTCCAGCCGCTGTTTTTCTCACTTTTCTTATCGTTAAAATGTGAACCCCAGGTTCATTTTTCCTTGTTATCTATCCCCTAGTGTCAACCCTGCATTATGGACCAATTCCCATAAAGCCTTTTATTTACTACATTATTTTTACTTCTTAGGGTTCACCTTTGACATCAAAACAACCGTCTCGACATGCACACTCTGTGGGAACTGATCCACCCTCTGCACACCGTAATCTCATACCCATTCGCACACAGATACTTCAGATCTCTCGCCAATGTCGCACTGTCACAGCTTACATACACAACCTTCTCCGGCTGCATCTTCACGATCGTCTCCAGCAGTGTCTCGTCACAACCCTTTCTCGGTGGATCCACTACGATCACGTCTGCATGAGCTGTCTCACCATTATGCTCTCGCTCATACTCTGCATAATATTCCGGCAGAACTTCTTCTGCCTTCCCAACGAAAAATTCTGCGTTATCAATCGCATTGATCTTTGCATTTTCTTTGGCATCATCGATTGCCTGTGGCACGATCTCAACTCCGTAAACCTGTTTTGCCTTCTGAGCAAGGAAGAGGGAAATCGTTCCGATTCCGCAGTACAGATCCCACACGGTTTCATCACCTTTGAGGTCTGCATACTCAAGTGCAAGTCCGTATAGTTTCTCTGTCTGTACCGGATTCACCTGATAGAATGATAATGGAGAAATCTGATATTTTACATTTCCGATATAATCTGTAATATATCCCTGTCCCCAGAGAATTTCATAGGAATCTCCCATGATCACATTATCTCTTCGTGTATTCGGGCTGATCGTGATACTTGTCATGCCTTCAATCTGAATAAGCTTTTCAATCAGCCGCTCTGCTTTCGGAAGTTTCTTTCCGTTGACCACAAGGCAGACCATAATCTCTTTTGTCTTGAAGCCATAGCGGATCAATGCATGCCGGATCAGACCTTTTCCAGTCTTCTCGTCATACGATTTGATCTTGTTTTCACGCATATATTGTAAAATGATCTCGAGTATTTCTCGGTTCTGCTCTACGCCAAGCGCACAGTCTGTGTTTGCAATGATATCATGTGTTCTTCCGGCATAGAATCCCGTGATTGGATTGCCTTCTTTGTCCGTTCCGAACGGGAACTGTGCTTTATTACGATATCCAAACGGATTCTCCATTCCGACAACCGGCTGCAGCACTGTATCGATCTGCTCTTTTGTAAACCCACCGATTCGTTCCAGATTGCCACGAATCTTCTGGTCTTTAAACGCAAGCTGGCGATCATAAGACATTTCCTGGATCTGGCAGCCTCCGCATCTTCTGGCAAATGCACACTTTGGTTCTACGCGATATTCTGACGGTGTGATGACTTTCATTAATCTGGCATAGCATAATTCTTCTTTGCCTTCATGACTTTCGCTTCAACCACATCACCGATCACTGCGTCTTTGATAAAGAGCGTGTAACCATCCACATGGCCAATTCCTTCCCCGCTCACTCCGATATCTGTTATTTCAACTGTTACAATATCATTCTTATTCATACTTTTCTCTCTTCTATTTTACTCTTAATTATACAAATAGCCACTGCTCACATAGAATCTGCAAACAGTGACACTTGTTGTTCTCATTGTTAAATTTAATCCTCAGATGCTCTTCTTAAATTAGACTCGAACAGACGATTATATCCAAGCCAGTCTGTTCCTGTTTTTCCTTTGAACAGTTCTGTCAATGTCTGAAGCTTTGCATCTGTTGAATCTGCCATGTTCAGTGCAACTGCCTCTGCCAGTGCCGGTTTCTTTGGAGAACCGTATTCCAGTTCACCGTGATGTGCCACGATACAATGCTTGAGTTCATGAGCAAGCTTCACCGGAAAGTCCGGGATAGAACGGATCGCATCATCGATCATCTCGACACCGATCACGATATGTCCGATCAGCTGTCCCTCATCTGTATAATCATTGTCCGGAAAATCAGAAAGTTCTTTCACTTTTCCAATATCATGAAGAATTGCAGAGCTAAGGAGCAGATCTCTGTTCAAAATAGAGTAGCTTGTTGCAAAATAATCACACATACGAGTTACACTGAGTGTATGTTCAAGCAATCCCCCGGAAAATCCGTGATGTACTGTCTTCGCTGCGGAATGTGCCTTGAATTTTTTGATAAATGCTTCATCTTTTATATAGTAGAATTCCAACACCTGTCTTAAATATTTGTTAGAGATCTGACGAATATAAGCTGTCAGCTCCTCGTACATTCCATCAACACTTTTCTCTGTTGTCGGCATATAATCTGCCGGATTGTATTCTCCCTCTTCCGCCTTTCTGATCTGACGGATGTTCAACTGAAGATTTCCGTTATAATTGATCACATCTCCAAAAACTTCAATAAAGTCCTTCTCATCATAATCTGCGATTCCCTGGGAGTTCGGATCCCATACTTTTCCATCTAATGTTCCTGTCTTATCCTGAAGAATCAGATTATCATACGGCTTTCCATTTCTTGTCTCTGCGGAACGCTTTCCTTTACAAAGATATACATTCCTGATTGTTTCTCCCTCGCATAATCCATCTATAAATCTCATTTTCTGCCTCTTTCACTTATTATTCTTTACTTTCAATCATAACATCAAATTTAATATCTACATATCCTTCAGATCCTCGGCGTTTCCCTTCCACTTTGATCTGATCTCCTGCTTTCAGCGTCAACATCAGTTTACGGTAAGCACTCATGCTTACAATTTTCTCTCCATTCACAGAACAGATCACATCTCCACTCTGTATGCCCGCTGCCATTGCAGGTGAATCTGCTGCCACGTCAATCACATAGATTCCTGACGGCATGCCCTCTTCTTTCTGAATTCCACTTGTCACTGCTGTTCCTGACACACCGATATATGGTACACTTGCACCGTTCGCTAACAGCTGGATAACCAACTTCAGATCTGAGATCGCATAAGCATTTGCGGTACGTACTCCCCGGTCTTTCCAAATATCAGAAGAAATCATTCCGATCACTTCTCCATCCAGATTGAATAAAATACCCGTTCCTTCGGATGCACTGCTCATATCGGTCGCAATCACGCTATACTCTCCGTCGCGTCCGATTTCTTTATAGTTTGACGAACTGACAATTCCGTATCCGCTTCCTCCGGCATAACCGAAAATATTTCCCAGTGCGAATATAACATCACCCTGTTCTGTCAGATTCGAATTGCCAAGTGATGCTACACTTGAAGCACTCCATGTGGCATCTGAAAGGCTTTTTTTATCTACCGCAAATATTGCAAATCCACTATTTTTATCCTTTTTTTTCAGGCTTGCCTTATATTCTGATTTATCTGAAAATGTAACGCACCACTCTTTTGCATCTTCGCAGATCGAAGCATAGGACAAAATCAGTATCTCCGGTCCGTTATCCGCAACGATCACACCAGATACGCTCTCATCAATTCCGGTCGCTTCTGCATTCCAGTTCTCCTGTTCTGCTCCTTTCGTAACAGATACCACACTCTTCTTCGCTGTCAGTGCTTTCTCATATGCTTTGGACATCATCTGTACATAACTGATCTCCTGCTGATTCTGCGCGTCATTCTGCTCTGTCGTGTCGCCACCTTCTGCTAAATCTTCCTCTGATTGATTGTCCTCCTGGATTGTCACAACTTGTGTCTTTTCAGGAAATAAATGCTGTGCAAGCGGGCGCAATGCAAAGAATCCCAAGCATGCAGAGCCTCCTAAAACCAGTCCGCATATTGCAATCCGGATGAGCTGTTTCATTCCTTGCTGTCTGCTGATCTTCTTTGGTTTTATCGTCTCTTCGAGAAATGCAAAAGATTCCTTTTTTTCTGACTGTTCTAAATTTTTCCCGTCAGGACCCTCTTCCGGAACCTGACCATTACTTTTCTTTTCTGACATTGACATGAACCTCATTCGTGACTGTTCACTTCCGTGTCAACTACAAAATCAACCGACACGGACATTTCCATTACTTAGTATAACTGATTCATATAGATTGTTCAATATCTATAAAAGCCTTTTATTTAATGAAATAATAAGGTACAATAAGACTCGGAAATAGTTATTGTTCACATGTATTGTGAACAGCTACATGATTAAAAAATTAGTATTAAGTTGAAATGACAGAGGAACATAAATGAATCAAAAAACATTATTTAAACTGGAATATGATAAGATCATTGCTCTTCTTGAAAAGGAAGCGACATCTTTCCGTGGAGGACAGCTCTGCCGTCGTTTGAAGCCAATGACCGACCTGCATAAGATCAACACTTATCAGGAACAGACTGCTGCCGCTTATACACGAATCGTGCAAAAGGGACGTATCTCGTTTGGTGACGCTGCACCGGTTGAAGAGTCCATGAAACGTCTGGAGATTGGCGGCTCACTCAGCAGCACAGAACTTCTCCGTATTTCCCGCCTGCTTGTAAATGCAGCCAGGTTAAGGCCTACGGAAGACATGATACACAAGAGGACGCTTGTGACTGCCTGGATGAATATTTCAACCTGCTTGAACCACTGACACCACTTTCAAATGAAATCGACCGCTGTATTATCGGCGAAGATGAATACAGTGATGATGCCAGTTCCACACTGAAGCAGATTCGTCGAAGCATTAATAACATCAATGACAAAGTACACGCCACTTTAACTACACTGGTCAACGGTTCCCTTCGCACTTATCTGCAGGATGCAATCATTACCATGCGTGGAGACCGCTATTGTGTACCTGTCAAAGCGGAATATCGTGGACAGGTACAGGGACTCATTCACGATCAGTCTTCAACAGGTTCTACTCTTTTTATTGAACCTATGGCAATCGTAAAACTGAACAATGACTTAAAAGAACTTTATGCAAAGGAACAGGAAGAGATTCAGGTGATTCTTGCAAATCTAAGTGAAGAAGCCGCACAATATATCGAGGAAATCCGTGTGGATTACCGTTCTCTGACGGATCTTGACTTCATTTTTGCACGAGGTGCTCTGGCAATATCCATGCGCGCCAGCCGGCCGCTTCTGAATGAAGAGGGACGCATCCGTATCCGTGAGGGACGTCACCCACTGCTCGATCCGAAAAAAGTTGTTCCGATCACCGTGACACTTGGGGAAGACTTCACACTGCTGATCATCACAGGACCAAATACCGGCGGTAAAACTGTTTCTTTGAAAACGGTCGGCTTATTCTGTCTGATGGGACAGTCCGGACTTCACATTCCTGCCGGAGACCGCAGTGAACTGGCTGTATTCCATCAGATTTATGCAGATATCGGAGATGAACAGAGTATTGAGCAGAGCCTTAGTACATTCTCTTCTCATATGACCAATATTGTCTCTTTCCTTAAGAAAGTAGATGAACGTTCGCTGGTTCTCTTTGATGAACTTGGAGCCGGTACAGATCCGACGGAAGGTGCCGCACTTGCAATTTCTATTCTGTCCCATCTTCACCAGAGAGGTATCCGTACAATGGCTACCACACACTACAGCGAGTTAAAAGTCTATGCACTTTCCACTCCGGGTGTGGAGAATGCCTGTTGTGAATTCGATGTAGAAAGTCTTCGTCCGACTTACCGTCTGCTGATCGGTATTCCTGGTAAAAGTAATGCATTTGCGATCTCCGGGAAGTTAGGTCTGCCGGATTATATTATTGAAGATGCAAAGAAACGGCTCAGTGAACAGGACGTTTCCTTTGAAGATCTTCTCACTGATCTTGAGACAAGCAAACGGACGATTGAAAAGGAACAGGAAGAAATCGCACGATTGAAGAAAGAAGCGGAAGACCTGAAAGCCCAGGCGAAACAGCGCCAGGAGAAATTAGATGATCAGCGCGACCGCATTTTACGCGAGGCAAATGAAAAAGCAAACGCCATTCTGCGTGAAGCAAAAGAAGTTGCCGACAAGACGATCAAGGATTTCCGTAAATTCGGCAAGGAAAACATTTCTGCTGCAGAGATGGAAAAGGAACGTGAGAAGCTGCGTAAGAAGATCAAAGATACAGCATCTGCGTCTGCAATGAAAGCACAGAAACCAAAGAAAGAGCATAAAGCATCTGACTTCAAGCTCGGAGAATCCGTTAAAGTTCTCAGCATGAACCTGACAGGAACCGTAAGCTCTCTACCTGATGCCAAAGGGAATCTTACCGTACGTATGGGAATCCTCAGCTCCCAGGTCAACATCTCTGATCTGGAGATTATCGAGGAAGTCTCTCCGTATGCACCGAAGAAAATGAACCGTACTTCAAAAGGCAAAATTAAAATGGGAAAATCTCTTTCTGTCCGACCTGAGATCAATCTGCTCGGACGTACTGTTGATGAAGCCGTTGCTGAGCTGGATAAATACCTGGATGACGCAATCCTCGCTCACCTGAATACTGTCCGTGTAGTTCACGGAAAGGGAACCGGAGCACTCAGAAAGGGAATTCATGAATATCTGCGTCGTCAGAAACATGTAAAATCCTATCACCTTGCCGAATTCGGTGAAGGTGACGCTGGTGTAACAATTGTAGAACTTGGCTAATTATTTTAAACAGTTATCAACTACCTTATCATGGTTAATGGGGGAAAAAAGAATGTTTGGAAAACAGAAAATCCTAATCGTAGATGATGATGAGAATATCGCTGAACTGATTTCTCTTTATCTCACAAAAGAATGTTTTGATACAAAATTAGTATATGATGGAGAAGATGCGCTTGCAGCTTTTAACAGCTATCAGCCAAATCTGATCCTTCTTGATCTGATGCTTCCAGGAATTGACGGGTATCAGGTTTGTCGTGAGATTCGTTCCAAAGCTGCCACACCGATTATCATGCTTTCGGCAAAAAGTGAAGTATTTGACAAAGTTCTCGGACTGGAACTCGGAGCAGATGATTATATCATGAAGCCATTTGACCCTAAGGAAATGGTGGCCCGCGTAAGAGCTGTCTTGAGAAGATATCAGGTTGGACAACAGAATGATACTTCTGTTGAAAAAACAAAATGTGCAGAGTTTGACGGATTGACAATCAACTTACAAACTACTCTGTTGTTTGTGACGGACATCCTGTTGATATGCCGCCAAAAGAATTAGAACTCCTTTACTGTCTTGCTGCATCACCGAATCAGGTATTCACAAGAGAGCAGCTCTTAGACCGTATCTGGGGCTATGAATATATCGGAGACACTCGTACCGTTGATGTTCATATTAAACGTCTGCGTGAAAAAATTAAAGACCACCCTCACTGGAATATCAGTACTGTATGGGGAATTGGTTACAAATTTGAGACAAAATAGATTTAAATCATCGATCCTGGATACTGTAAACAGCATCTGGTGACCGATGAGTACTTAGGGAGAAATTATGAAAGCAGTTCTGCATTTAAAATTTATTGTACTTTATATTATTTTCGGGTTTCTGTGTGTTTTCACAACGGCAACATTGACCACAGAACTGATCACCGAACGTCTGGAAAAAGATACTTCACAGACATTATACAGAGAAGCAACCATGATTGCAGATAATTATCTGCCTTCCTATTTTTCAAACGAATCTTCCAGCTGGGCTGTTCATTCTCAGTTATCTGCTATGAAGACGTATCTTAATTCTTCTCTGTGGTTTGTTGAAAAAGATGGTACAATGATCACCTCTGCCAACCTGAAGGATACTACTGCACCACAATCAGTCAATAATTTTGATCCGGCCGAAATCGGGAGCAACCAGTACATGATCGGAACCTATCATAATTATTTTCAGGAAGATATGATTACTGTAATGGCTCCTGTCACACAGGGATTTTATACAAAGGGATATCTGATCATTCACAGCCCTGTCTCTCTGATCAACGAAAGATGCCGCACGCTGATGGTTCCGGTTTATATTTCTCTTGGAGTTATTTTCCTGTTGTCCTTCATCTTCCTGCTTGGGTTCCATTTCTTCGTCCATCGGCCATTGTTGCTGATCACAGAAGCTGCGAAGCAATATGCCATGGGCAATCTGGATTACGAGATTCCGGTAAACAGGCATGATGAGATCGGATATTTATCCGCATCACTGAATTTTATGGCTGCACAACTGAAGGATTCTGATGATTATCAGAAAAAGATCGTAGCAAATGTATCCCACGATTTCCGTTCTCCGTTGACTTCAATCAGGGGTTATGTAGAAGCAATGGCAGACGGAACAATCCCACCAGAGCTTCATGAGAAATACTTAAATATCATTCTCTTCGAAACGGAACGACTGACTGACCTGACAACGGATCTTCTTACTTTGAACGAATTTGATACAAAAGAGCTCCTGCTCAATAAAACTTCCTTTGATATTCAGGAGATGATCAAACATACTGCCCAGTCTTTCGAGGGTGTCTGTACTCAGAAGCATATATCCATTAAGCTCTTTCTACTGTCTGAACAGATTGATGTAATGGCTGACCGACGCAAAATCCAACAGGTTCTTTATAATCTTCTGGATAATGCGATCAAATTCAGTGAGAATGACTCTTCTATTACAGTAGAAGTAACAACAAAAAATGACAAAGTCTTTGTTTCTGTAAAGGATCATGGAATCGGAATCTCAAGAAAGGAAATCAATAAGATTTGGGAGCGTTTCTACAAATCAGATCTTTCCCGTGGAAAAGATAAGAAAGGAACCGGACTTGGACTTTCGATCGTAAAAGAAATCATACAGGCTCACGATGAACATATCAATGTAATCAGTACGGAAGGGGTTGGCACCGAATTTATTTTTTCTTTAAGCAAAGCTTAAAGGACAACGTGAATAAAACAAAGAAAACATCAGGTTTTATACTTCATTCTGAAATTCAGAAATATAGAAGTAATAAAATCCTGATGTTTTTCTTTTGCCTGACAAGCTCTTTTCTTTTATGAAATTGTTCGATTTATTTTCAACTTATTCGTAAAGGAACGGTGTTATCGTATCGTCATTCATATTGTCTGCTGTCACCCACACATATCCTGTGTTGACCTCAGCTTCATTTCCAATCTCAAGAACTGTACGTGCCGCTGCAACTACTGTCGCATATCCCATTCCAAAAGGATTCTGCACAATAAGTCCATCCACCTTTCCATCTTTCAATGCATTGACCTGCTCTTTTCCTGCATCAAACCCTACTAATGTAATATGTTTTTCTGAATCAAACTGATCCAGCGTCCTAATTGCAAGCTGGGTTACTGTCTCGTTCGTAGCAATACATCCCTTTAAATCAGGATGTTTCTCCATATAATATTGAATTGCATCTTCATCACTCATCTTTGCCGCGCCATCGTTGACCTGCTGCATCTTCTCGGACAATTCATTGTCCGCTTCCTGTGCTGTCTCATTCGCACTTTCGTCTGCTGATGAAGAAGCCGCATTCGATGCTGCATCTGCAATTGTCTCGGAAGCATCACCTGTTCCTGTTGTCTCTTCCTTCTTTTCTCCTGCTTCTGCGGCTGCCAGTTCTTCTGGTGTTACCCCTACCTGTTCAGCCACAATCTGTTTCTTCAATATTTCCAGCTGATCCAGATAAATTGTCTCTGTAACAGTCACATTCGGATGATTTGCTGCAAGTTCATTTTTGATTTCTGCCTCACGCTCTTTCGCCGTATCTGATACTGTATCATGCACAAGCAGCAGAATTTCTCCACTGTCACCGATCTTCTCACAGAAATTCTTTGTTCCTGTTGTTACCGCTTCTATATTATTCGTTTTGCAAGTACTTTGGATATTCTGATAGCTGTTTCCCGAATCAAATGCTACGATCGGAATTCCATTCTCAATCGCAAGATCAAACTGGACGGAGCATGCGCTTGCATCTACACTGGAAATTGCGATCACATCCGGATAACGTGCAAGCTCTTCATCCAGAATATTCACCTGCTGATCGATATTATCATTCTCATCCGGTGCACTGTATAATACTTTTACCTTATCATTTCCTGAATAGCCCAGTGCTGTATTCAAGTCCGTTGCTGCCTGCTCTACCCCTGCCTTTACCTGATTCCAATATGGTGTTGAAGATGCCCTTCCGATTACAGAAATATAAGTTCCAGGTTCCAGATCCAGATTGTCTACCGATGCATATGCAGAAGATTGATTGCATCCAGATTCGCCTGATATACCGGTGTTTCTGTCTTATCTCCTGTAAAAACCGGATCATCTGCTTTCTTTCCGCAGCCGGCTGCAAGTACCGTCATACAAAGTGCTGCCGCAATCGCTGCTCTTACATTTCGTTTCCGCATAACCTTCTCCTTCTTTTCATTTACACAATTTTATCTCTATGTTTTCTACTTTTTAACTCTCAATCCATTATGATACACGAATCCTTGAAAAATGGAAGAGATAATTTCTTAAAATCTCGTGAATTTTTGTTTTTTACTAATTTAGGATAGAAATCTTCTATTTTCCACGTTTATAAGTTCTATAAGACTAACTTATAAATTACTCAAATAAATACATCAGGAACTCTTGTATATTTCCCCATCTTGTATTAAAATGAGGATAACGAAAAGGGAAAAACCTATCGTAATCCAAAAAAGGAGGTACATACAATGGCACACGTAATTAGTGATGAATGTGTAAGCTGTGGTACTTGCGAAGGCGAATGTCCAGTAGGCGCTATTTCTGAAGGAGATGGCAAATATGAGATCGATGCTGATGCTTGTGTAGATTGCGGAGCTTGTGAGGCTGCTTGTCCTACAGGCGCTATCTCTGAGGCATAATTTATAAGCGCTAAGTGATCACAAAACGCAGAAATCCTGCTCATCTGATTGATTCGATGTAGCAGGATTTCTTTTTTTGCCATAATTTGACGAACGATTAGCACTCCTTTCATAATTTCTCTATGCTATAATGAATGTAGCGAAATCAGAACAGTAATCGCAATGATTCTAACAGGAGGATAGAAAATCAATGGGTGAAGTCAGATTTATGATCTCTGAAGCTGCCAAGAAAGTTCAGGTAGAATCCCATGTCTTAAGGTACTGGGAAGATGAACTTCATATTCCTATCGGCCGCACAGAGATGGGACATCGATATTATACCCAGGATGATATCCAGCTCTTTTGCTGTATTAAAAAACTTAAGAATGAAGGGGTTCTGCTTCGCGATCTGAAGCCATTGATCCCAGAGTTGAAATCTACACGTCAGATAATGAGACACGCTGAAAACAAGGAAAAGAATGCCATTGCCAAAACACCCGCACCTGACCTGACATCTGAGTGCAAACCGGCCACCACCACTACTCCGGTCGAAGTCATCACAAATACCCAGCTGGAACATGTACGTTCACTCATCGGAGAGGTACTTACGGAAGTTGTTACTGAAAATAACAAAACATTAGAAAAAGAAATCAGCACTCAGGTCACCGCCGATGTCATACGTGAGATGGATTTTCTTTTCCAGGCAAAAGAACGGCAGGAAGAAGAACATTTCCGTAAACTGGACAGCCTGATTCGCCAGCAGCAGGCGACCCGAAGAGAAAGTGTGAAGAATAGTCCGGTACTGAGATTCAAAAAAAGATTTACATAGCATTTCTTCGATTTCTAATTGCACACTGCACATACCGGTAGATTTATTGGATTTGTATACCGAAAAAGGACAGGCTCTCCAACAAGTGCCTGTCCTTTTCTTTTTTACATCTCCTGATCCTGCTGACGCAGCTCGTTTCCAAAACGAGTGTACTGTGGCATCCACGCAAGACGCACGGTACCGATCGGGCCGTTTCTCTGTTTTGCGATAATAATTTCTGCAATATTCTTATCTTCCGTGTCAGGATTATAATAGTCATCACGATAGATAAACATACAGACATCGGCATCCTGCTCGATTGCTCCGGACTCTCGGAGGTCTGAAAGCATCGGACGCTTATCTGTTCTCTGCTCAACCGCACGGCTCAACTGTGACAGTGCAAGCACCGGCACATTCAATTCTCTGGCAAGACCTTTCAAAGAACGGGAGATCTCGGAAATCTCCTGCTGACGGCTCTCATTCTTTCTTGAATTGCTTCCGCTCATCAACTGTAAGTAGTCGATAATGATCAGGTCAAGTCCCATCTCCAACTTGTATTTTCTACACTTTGAGCGCATCTCTGAAATCGTAATACCTGACGTATCATCAATGATCATTCTTGATGATCCTATTGTTCCGGCTCCTTCGATTAACTTCTCCCAATCCGTATCTGACAGATTACCGGTTCTTAGTATCTGTGCATCCACATGAGACTCCAATGAGAACAAACGGTTTACCAACTGCTCTTTGGACATCTCGAGACTGAAGATTGCTACTGCTTTATTCTGACGAAATGCCACATGCTGTGCGATATTCAATACGAACGCTGTCTTACCCATAGAAGGACGGGCTGCGATCAGTACAAGGTCTGAGCGCTGCAGACCGGACAACTTATAATCAAGATCAATGAATCCTGTCGGAATTCCTGTTACTGTTCCTTTTGTCTTGGACGCACGCTCAATTACATCCAATGCATTGAGTACAACCTGCTTGATCGGTACATACTCTTCTGAATTCCCTGTCTCTGCAAGTGCAAAAACCTGCTTCTGTGCATCTTCCAAAATCTCCTCTAATGGCTGATTCTGCAGATAACAGGCATTTGCTGTCTCTTCATTTACTTTGATCAGGCGACGCATGATTGATTTTTCACGTACAATTTCAGCATAGCTCTTGATATTCGCAGAAGTCTGTGTTCCCATCAGCAAATCTCTTGCAAACTCCATACTGCTGATCTCTGGCGGGACATCCTTTTCTTTCAAATATTCCTGCAAGGTGATCAGATCGACCGGTTTTCCCGCATGAAACAGTTCCACCATAGAATTAAACAAGATTCCATATGCTGTCTGATAAAAATCATCCCCTGATAATATCTCGGAGGCCACCGTAATGGCCTCCTTGTTCATCAGCATCGCACCGAGCACTGCCTGCTCAGCCTCCGCACTGTGCGGAGGAATTCGTTTCATTGCTGCTTCCATATCCATAAAGATTTCGTCTCCTTATGCTTCTTCCTGTACAACTACTTTCAGCTCTGCTGTAACCTGTGGATGAAGCTTTACAGACACGTTGTGTGTTCCGAGTGTCTTGATCGCTTCTTTTAACTGGATCTTCTTTTTATCAACATTAAGATTCAACTGTGCTTTTACTTCCTCTGCAATCTCTTTGCTTGATACAGAACCGAAAGTTCTTCCGCCTTCTCCAACTTTGATGTGTGTTACAATTTTAGCTTCTGCGATCTTAGCTGCAAGCTCTTTCGCTGCCTCCAGGTTCTCCTCCGCAACTTTTTTCTCGTTATTCTTCTGAAGCTTCAGATCATTCAGATTCTTTCCTGTTGCTTCCAGTCCAAGCTTCTTTGGAATGATAAAGTTTCTAGCATATCCATCATTTACGTTTACGATCTCTCCTTTTTTTCCAAGAGATTTTACATCCTGTAATAAAATAACTTTCATTATCAAATATCTCCTTCTTCTATCATTTATCAATAGTCTCTTTCAATGCACTGACTGCTTCATGCATATTCGTGTGGTCAAACTGTGCTCCCGCGGAATTAATATGACCGCCTCCACCGAGCTTCTCCGCGATAATCTGAACATTCACTTCATCGATAGAACGCGCACTCATATAAATCTTATTTTCATATTCTGTCAATACAAAAGAAGCCTTTATTCCGCTAATATCCAACAATTCATTCGCCGCTTGTGCTGCAAGCACTGTAGGACTGTCAATATCGCTTGGGCATACTGCAATCGCATACTCCTTACGATAAACTTCTGCATTGCGGACTGCCTCAGCCTTTGCCTGATAAGATGCCATATCATCACGGAACATCTTACGTACCCGTGTAATATCTGCACCACATCTTCTCAAAAATGCTGCTGCTTCAAAGGTTCTCACACCTGTGCGGTTCATAAAGTTTCTCGTATCGATCATAATTCCGGCATACATGCACTCTGCTTCAAGTGCCGGGAATTTGATGTCATCTACCATATACTGTAGAACTTCTGCGATCATCTCGCAAGTGGAAGAGGAATACGGCTCCACATAAGAAAGTACCGCGTTCTCAATAATATTACTGCTCTGCCTGTGATGATCCAGCACTGCAATCATCTTTGATCTCTTCAAGAGTTCCGGACACTCTGTCATCTGTGGCTTGTTCGTATCTACCACAATGACCATTGCATTGTCATCCACATAATCCAATGCCTGTTCTGACGTAATAAAAATATCATCCTCATATGCAGGGCTCTCCAGAATCTCATCATACAACGGACGAACAGATCCTGTAACTTCATTGATCACAATATGTGCCTTTTTCTCCAGACTTACTGCAGCACGGTAAATACCCATACATGCACCAAACGAATCCGGGTCAGCAATCTTATGACCCATAACAATAACTTTGTCTCTGGTCACAATAAACTCTCGAAGTGCCTCAGCCTTAACACGCGCCTTCACTCGTGTATTCTTCGCTGTCTGCTCCTTCTTACCACCAAAATACGTAATTCCGTTGCAGTCCTTAATAACTGCCTGATCCCCGCCTCTGGCAAGTGCAAGGTCGATTGCCACACGTGCATACTGGTAACTCAACGCATACGTTGCCGTATTCAATCCCAAACCAATACTCAGCGTTGCTGATCTTGAATTACCGATATTAACCTGTTTTACCTCTTCCAGAAGGGAAAACTTGTCTTCTTTCAGCTTTTTATAAGCATCCTTTCGAAGTACGATAAAATATTTATCCTTCTCCAGTTTCTTTACGATACCATCTACGTCTCCGATATACTTATTGATCTTACGGTCGATCAATGCCACGAGAAGGGATTGTCTGACTTCCTCAACACTTTCCATGACCTCGTCATAGTTATCGATATAAATCAATCCGGCAATCATTCTCTGGTCTTCGTTCTCTCGGATGTAGGCATTCAGTTCTGTCACATCTCTTAAAGAAACTGCAACAAAATATTCCTGCTCTTCCGGAATCTGAAGCAACTCTTCTTTCTCACTGAATCCCTCCAATGATACTTTTCGAAGCTCTGCCTGATAACTTCTTTCACGATAAGTTACTTCCAATTCTACGTGATCCACATCATTTTTTGGAAACACACCCGGATGTAATTCTGGAATCATACGGTTCAGATAACGTTCTTTTCTCTGACCCTCTGTCAGATTTAAAAAACAATCATTCTTCCACAGAATCCTCCCATCTTCAAGCGCAATCGCATAGGGAATTGCCAGTTCTTTGAGCAGCCGGTTTTCAATACCTTTGTACTGTACTGAAAACTGGATCAGATCTGCCAGGATCAAAGATCTGTTATAGAAATACAGCGAAAAAGCGATTCCTACATATATAATTATGAACACTGACATCAAAAGTCCGGCTTTCTTGTCCACCATGTACACCCATACATCCATGCCAATCAAGAGAAGTGTCATGATCAGCGGCCATCGCATGTACATTCTGAGCTGTCCCTTCAGCTGCATTTTATTCTTTTTCATAACTAATACCTCACCTGGGACTACTATCAATCACCACCATATGTGACTAATTACAATATAGCTAATCTATTATAGCATCTTTTCCCCTAAGATGCTATAGGTTGTATTATGCAAAAATGAGTTAGAAAAAAGCAAAAAGATCGAATTTCTGAATTTCTCCAAAAATTCGATCTTGTTATTAGCTAATTATCTCAATTAGTCCTGAACGTAAGGCATAAGAGAAATGTGTCTAGCTCTCTTGATTGCTACTGTAAGAGCTCTCTGGTGCTTAGCACAGTTTCCTGTAATTCTTCTAGGAAGAATTTTTCCTCTTTCAGAAACATATTTCTTTAATTTTGCAACGTCCTTGTAATCGATTTCGTTGTTTTCTTTACCACAGAACACGCAAACTTTTTTTCTTCTACGAGCTGGACCTCTTCTTTTGAATCCACCCTCTGGTCTGCTTCCTTTTTCGTAAGCCATGATGGTTATCTCCTTTCCGACTTAGTTAAACGGTAACTCCTCATCGATACCATCCGGGATATTCATGAAGCCATCACCTGCATCTGCGCTAGGTGTCGGACTCGGTGCAGACTGACGCTGGAACTTGCTCTGTTAGCTTCGGCCTCGGCTCTGCTCTCTGCAAACTCCTGTTCTTCCACGATCACTTCTGTTGTGTATACTTTCACACCATCTTTGTTCGTGTAGCTTCCTGTCTGGATACGTCCGGAAATTGAGACACGCATTCCCTGATGGAAATACTTCTCAGCAAACTCTGCGGAACGTCCGAATATAACACACGGAATAAAATCCGCTGTCGGCTCACCGTCTCTTCTGAATCTGCGATCTACAGCAAGTGTATATCTTGCAACCGCTGTAGCACTGTCTCCCTGTGAATATCTCACTTCTGGGTCTCTTGTTAACCGTCCTACTAAAACTACTTTATTCATATATACCTCTTTCCGCTTATGCTTCCTGTTTCACGCATAAATATCTGAGTACATTGTCCATAATGCGGATACGCTGCTCTACTTCAGCTGGAACTGTACTTTCAGCCTCGAAGTGGATGAAGTAATAAAATCCTTCTTTCATTTTCTGGATCTCGTAAGCGAATCTTCTCTTGCCCCACTCATCAACGTCTGTTACATTACCGCCGAAACGAGTGATCATTGTTTTCACTTTCTCGATTACTTCTGCTCTTGCTTCGTCTTCGAGTTTTGCGCTTACAACAACAGCTAATTCATACTTATTCATCTTATTTTACCTCCTTATGGTCTCTTGGCCCCCGGTTCCTCCCGGGAACAAGGAAATTGAATGACTGATTGGAATTGTTCCATCAGCATGTCACAGTTTCTTATAATACCATAAAGAATTTGTTGTTTCAAGCCTTTTTTGTAATTTGTCTTGTATTTTTTTCTACCAATTTTCTTGGCACCATAATCTGATGCCCACACCCCATACATTTGAGACGGAAATCCGCTCCGACCCGGAGAATCTCCCACTCCTGACTTCCGCATGGATGAGGTTTCTTCATCTTAATAATGTCGCCTACATCAAATCTGTCTGCCATTCTAATCTTCTCCTCCGTCTGTCGCCGTCAATACTCCCTGCAAAAGGAATCTCTCATCTTCTCTTACATTGGTACAAGTTGAAAGACTGACAATCTGAGACTGCGCATTCACTTCTGTTCCTGTGTCATATGCTGAATCTTCTTTACACATTTTCAAATAACTCTCAAACGCTTCGTCTGTCGCATACGTCAGATTATACTGATCTGCAGTATCCTTCACAACAGCTGCTGAAAACACGGTATAAGTCCTTGTTTTTCCATCCGGTGTATAAATATAGAAATTCGGATGTTCTTTATAGAAAGATTCTTCCTCATACTCTTTCAGCTGCGAAAACATCTCTCCGCCTATTTTCATATTATGACCATAAATCATTGTATTCTTGTCTGAGAAATCACTTGTATTTCTCATATCCATGAAAATAGCACCAAGCTTATTATCACTTTCCGTAAATGTCTTTGTAAGGTATTCCTTATTATCCGCACTTTTCACAACCGGATAACTAATGATCGACGGTTCATCAAAACGGATCCATGCAACAGTATCCGGATTTTCCTGCAAGAGTACATCAAAATCCACCTTAAATCGAGCTTCCGAGGTGTCCTCTGAATCCTTCGTAGTCTCTATCGTAATTGCTTTATCTTTGAGTTTGTCGTACTCTTTTCCACCGGAATAGTACGGTATCAGCATTTTAACCAACTGAAAAAGTGAAAATGCAAAAACACAGATTGCCACGATCAAAATCGTCGTTGTTACTACATCAAATGCAACACGTTTTTTCTTTCGCCCGCCTCTTCTCTCTGCCTGCCGTTTTGCCCCTCTGCGGCGTACCGGCTTTTTTACGTTTCTTCCCATTTGTTTTCCCCCACTTATTCTATTCTCTAAAAGCCAAGATTCTCGTCTACAAGGATAATTTTAAAGCGCCCCTTTTGACGACTGAATCTTGTCATCAATATCTGACAGCAGATACATTCCGGACTCTTACAGTCAAAGCAGCTTCCAGCCTTGGAACATGGTGTATCAATTCCAAAACGCTGTGCATTTACAGGTGCAGCTTCATTTCTCGCCCTGCTCATTGCATCTTCCTGTGTCTTTACAACTTTGTTCATACCAACAATTAAAAGTACATTCTTGGGTCCAAATGCATATGCTGCCACACGGTTTGCATTTCCGTCAATATTAATGAAGACACCGTCCTCACTCATCGCATTCACGCTTCCGAGGAACCAGTCGCAGGAAAAAGCTGCTCTCGCGATTTTCTGTTTCTCTTCCTGTGTAGATGCTTTATCTCTGTCACAGAAATTATAATTTCCGGAACAGATTGCATCAATCAATCCACACTCACGAACAGAAGAGGAACCTCCCATATTAATCGTGCTTCCTTCCGGAATCCACTCCAGTGCTTTCTTCACTGCTTCTTCCTTTGTCTCAGCATAATAAGCATCCATATTTCTGGATTCAAGCGCTTTCACCACACGTTCTCCAAGTACTTTGTTTCTTTTCTGTCTTGCATCCATCTTAATTGCCTCGCTTTCATTTTGTGTTATCAACATACAGTTTCATTTTTTGAAAAGTTATTCACAATCTGAATTGATTTTCCCCTGCTTTTTCAACAGTTCATGAATGGTATATGCCACCCCTAAGTCTTCATTTGACGTTGTAACATATTTTGAAACCTGCTTCACTTCATCATCTGCATTTTCCATCGCAACAGTTGCGCCAAAATCCATAGACAACATAGAGTAATCATTCAGGCTGTCACCAAATACCATCACTTCATCTTTTGTATAACCTAAAGATTCAATATATTCCTGAATCGCAGGTCCTTTCTCCGCTCCTTTTACCGTGATTTCCAGATTATTATAGAAGGAAGACGCAACTGCGAGCTCCGGATTCTGCATCAGTCTGCGCTTGATCTTATCAAGCATCTCCAGATCGCCTGTAAAAAGGAAAATCTTATGGATTATAATTCCCTGTTTCTCTAATTCGTCCACAGAATCGATTCGTCTTGAACTTGCCTTCACTCGCTTATAAAGTTCTGACTGCTCTATTTGGTCTCTGCACTCAGATAAATGGAACAACTGAATCTGACGAACAATACTCTCCTCTACTTCCTCCGGTGTTCCCACACGATACTCATAAGGTCCGGCACAATACAATACCGAGATTGGATATTCTTCCAATACCTTTGCCACCTCATTGCAGACCTCATATGTAAATCCTATGCTTTTTAGAATTTCACCCTTTGGGTTGCGTACCTCTGCGCCTGAGCCCACAATAAAATCACAGCCAAGATCCAGATCTTTTAATTCTTCCATTGCTCCATTATAACTTCTTCCGGTTGCTATCATAAAGCGGATTCCCGCCGCCTGTGCTTCACGGATCGCTTCTGCTGTCTCCGGTGCTACTTTATGATTGTCTCCAAGAAGTGTTCCATCCATATCACTTGCTATTACTTTGATCATAATCCGCTTTCTCCTGTTAAAATTGTTACTGTTTTTACCTTTGTCTATGAGTATAACTGTTTTTTTCAAGCTGTGCAAGACACGTCTGTTGAAGTTAATCTATTGTTTTTAAAACCTTTACTGCTTTCACGATTTCTTCTTCCGAAGTCTGCCAGAGCGCATAATCTCCACGCTCTGACAATCCAAGTCCTATTCCTTCTTTTCTATATTTCATCGCACTGTCCACTACGATTTTTCCAGACATATGATAAGAAGTAATTCCAGTATATGGAAGAAGCTTTTCTATTGATTCTGCACCAATCCCACTTGCGGCAAGGATTTCTATTCTTCCTGCGCTTTTTTCCTGAAGTGCTTTCAGCATCTCTCTTCCTTCCCATGCTGTTTCCTTCTGTCCACTTGTCAGAATCGTATCAAATCCAAGTTCAATGGCTTCTTCGAGTGCTTTCATCGGATCTATGCAGACATCAAATGCACGGTGAAGCGCTTTCTCTTTATTTCCTGCTGCCTTAATAAGCTCTGCCATATGCTCTGTATCCAACGTACCATCCGGATTGAGCATTCCGATGACAACTCCATCAGCTCCCATCTCACAGTACATCTGAACTTCCTCTTTTAGCTGTTCAAACTCATACTGGTCATAACAATAATCTCCATATCTTGGACGAAGAAGAACTCTTGTCTTGATATTCGTATATTTTTTTACAAGATCAAATAATGCTTTTCCCGGAGTAAGTCCTCCGATCACAAGATTACTACAAAGCTCGATTCGGTCTGCGCCACCTTTCTGCGCATTGATCGCTGATTGTACACAATCTGTGCATGCTTCTAATATTGTTGTTTTCATATGTTCTGTTTTCCTTCAATAATTAAATATTCTATATATTAGAAGAAGCTGCCGTTGGCAGCTTCTTCATGGTTCTTATCGTTTACTAAGAAGTCTCTCTGGACACAAGCTGCTATTAAGCGTTAACCGTATGTCAGTTAAGGACCTCTTACAGGCATTTTACAGGTACTTTGCTGCCTCTTCGTCACAGATCACTGTTACATGTGGATGGAACTGTAAGATACTTCCAGGTACCTTTGGTGTAACCGGTCCGTTTACTACTTCTTTCAGGATCTCTGCTTTATTCTCTCCGTTTACAAGAAGTACGATCTTCTTTGCACGCATAATTGTTCCGATCCCCATAGAAACAGCTTTTCTCGGCACATCTTCTTTCTTCTCAAAGAAACGCTTATTCGCTTCAATTGTGCTGTCTGTCAGGTCGATCTCACCTGTTACTTTTGTAAACTCATCTGCCGGCTCGTTGAATCCGATATGTCCATTGCATCCAAGTCCAAGCAGCTGGATTTCTACCTGTCCTGTCTTTGCCATCAGCTCTTCATATGCTTTTCCTGCCTCTCCAGCTTCAAATCCAACCCCATCCGGTACATGTACATTCTCTTTGTTGATATTTACATGATCGAAAAGATTGTCATTCATGAAATAATGATAGCTCTGATCATGCTCCGGTGCCAGCCCGATATACTCATCCAGGTTGAATGTAGTAACCTGAGAGAAATCAAGATCTCCCGCCTCATACATCTTAACAAGCTCTTTGTACAGACCAACCGGTGTAGATCCTGTTGCCATTCCAAGGATTGTCTTTGGATTCTCCATAATCTCTGCTGCAAACAATGTTGCCGCTGCCTTGCTCATCTCTTCATAATTCTTCTTTACAATTACTTCCATGTTTAATACCCTCTCATTTCATTATATTTATATCGAGTGCTTTGGAAGCCACCCCATATTTTCATAGATCAAATCTATTTGCTTCCTGCTTCAGTAAATATATTTTATAACTTCTTATTCCTTATGCGAGTTTACCATAGCTGATTGTCTGTACTAAATCAAACGCATCATTTAATACAACCATATCTGCATCTTTTCCAACTGCGATTGCACCCTTGGTCTCAAGTCCAAATTCCTTCGCCTGGTTTCCGGATGTCATCTTAACCGCTTCTTCAACAGTAGCTCCTGTAAATTCCATAACATTTTTAAATGCCTGAATGTATGTAAGGATACTTCCTGCGATCGTTCCGTCTTCCAGTTTTGCCATACCATCTTTTACGATTACGACCTGTCCGCCCAATTCGCTCTTTCCTTCCGGCATTCCTTTCGCACGCATAGAGTCTGTGATCAGCTCGATTCCATCATACCCTCTTACTTTGCATGCGAGTTTCACCATATCCGGTACAATATGCTTTCCGTCACAGATTAGCTCTGCGTGTATCCCTTCTGCCAGCATACCATATCCTGTTACCCCCGGCTCTCTGTGATTCAGTCCTCGCTGTGCATTGTAAAGATGAGTCACATGTGTTGCTCCGCTTGCATTCAATTCCCCGTATAATGCATTCGAATGTCCTGCGCTTAAGACAACTCCATTTTCCTTGCACCATGTCTCAAATGACGGATCAGCCTCTTCTGGTGCATAAGTAACAATACGGATCAGTCCACCACTGATCTCATTCCATTTTTCCAGTGTGTTTTCATCTGGTTTCTTAATATAAGAAGGATCTTGTGCTCCCTTAAACACAGTTGAGATAAATGGTCCCTCTACGTGGATTCCTTTGATCACCGGGTTCTTCTGTGCCGCATCATGAATATTCTGCATTGCTTTCTCGATGTTCTCATAGGTCTGAGTCATAGTTGTACAGAAGTAAGTTGTGATTCCCTCCTGCTTTGTCATCTGCTTAACCATCTCATCAATCTCATCCGGTGTAGCATCCATATTATCTTTTCCATAACCACCATGGCTATGAATATCGATAAATCCCGGAACCACCATCGTTCCAGCACAGTTCACCTCAAGATCATCTTCTTTCGGCTCAAATCCTGTCATATCTCCGACTTCTTCAATCTTCTCATCGAAGCGGATATAACCATTTTCAATCATACCATCCCCTGTATAGATCTTCTTTTCTTTGATCAGTTTCATGCTGTTCTACCTCGTTTTCTATTTTTTAGAACACAACTCTTACTTTTCTATTATCTCACAATACCACGCGATATTCCATCAATATTTCGTGATTTTTACATAATTTGTTAAAAAATAATCTGTTCGCTTTAACTAACCGCAAAACATGAAAAATACCGGGCAACAACGTATTTTCCTCAAACTATTGACAATATCCGTCCAATTGCGGTAAATTAAATGTTATTGTGGGTTAAAAACGCCTTCAGTTATGATTTTGATACCTATGGATTGTATAAATGCTATGCCTTCTTACAATCCTGCCCGATATCATCATATAAAATAATATAAGGAAAGGATAAAAGAATATGAATTGGGAAATCATTACTTTTATTGCGTATTTCGCCATTTTGCTTGGCGTAGCGTTAGTATTTTACTTTAACGGTACCAATAAGAACTCCGAGGACTTCTTCCTTGGTGGAAGATCCATGGGACCTTGGGTAACAGCACTGTCCGCACAGGCATCCGATATGTCTGCATGGCTGCTGATGGGGCTTCCGGGATCGATCTTAGCTTTCGGTTTCGGACAGATGTGGATTGGTATTGGTCTTGCATTAGGTACAGCTGCCAACTGGATTCTGTGCGCAAAACGTCTGCGTACATTCTCTAAAGCTGCAGATGATGCGATCACATTACCACAGTATCTGACAAATCGTTTTGCAACAGACTCCAGATCACTGCAGTTGACATGTGCACTGATCTTCCTGTTTGCATATACCATTTATGTAGCATCTGCACTGGTAGCCGGTACTTCCGTATTTACAACTTTGTTCCCAACAGTTTCTCCTAAGATTGCTATGTTCGCATTCTTGCTGATCATTGTTGCCTACACTTTCTTTGGTGGCTTTACTGCTGTTTGTTGGACAGACTTCTTCCAGGGATTACTGATGATGCTTGCACTGATGCTTGTACCTCTTGTAGTCTGTATCGGTCACAGTGATCTGTTGGATCCTACTGCTCTTACTACGGTATATGAGTATACTGATGCCGCTACAGGCGCTGTAACACAGTGTGCTTTCGGAGGCGGTATCTTTGATGCCAGCTGGCAGGATATTGTCAGCGGACTTGGATGGGGATTAGGATACTTCGGTATGCCACATATCCTGGTACGTTTTATGTCTATCGAGAAACCATCCATGATCAAGAAATCTTCTATCGTAGCTATCGTATGGGTAATCATCTCACTGTTCTCTGCTGTTTTGATTGCTTACTTTGGAAGAATGGTTATGGGTGCGGAACTGCTTACTCAGGGAAATCAGAAACTTGTTTTCATTGCTATGGCCAGAAGTTCTTCCCTGCCGGCATCTGTGGACTTCTGCTTGCAGCGATCATTGCCGCTTCAATCTCCACAGCAGATTCCCAGCTGTTGGTAGCATCCAGCTCCTTCACAGCGGATCTGTACAAGCCTTTCTTCAGAAAAAATGCTTCTGAAAAAGAGACACTGATGGTTGGACGTATCCTCGTACTGATCCTCTCCCTGATTGCTTTCGGTATCGCGAACTCCAAGGGAAGCGGTGCTCAGGCTATTATGGATATGGTTGAAAATGCATGGGGCGCTTTCGGTGCTTCCTTCGGACCTACAATCCTGCTGTCTCTGTTCTGGAAACGCTTTAACTACCAGGGCGCTGTAGCAGGTGTAATCTCCGGATTCGTTGTAGATCTTGGATGGCTGCTGACAGGAATGACAGATGCCACAGGTATCTTCGAGATCATCCCTGGATTCTTCGCAAGTCTTTTGATTGCTGTCGTTGTGGCTAATCTTACTGCCGAACCGAATGAAAAAGCTGTTGAGATTTTCGAGCAGGGAATCAAAGCTGAAACTGAATAAACTGCAAATGAATTATAAATGCGCAAAAATCAGTCGTAAATATTTACGGCTGATTTTTTGTGCGTTTATGATTCATATTTATCTTATTATATATTTCGTACCTCTTCCTCGCCCTTGGATATCTATAACACCTTTTTGTTCCATCTCTTTCAACAGCTTTGTCGTCTTTGATTTACCAAACGGTACATACGGTATGATTTCACTCACTGGTTTCAGCATTGTTCGGCTAAGAATCCGATAAATCATCTTTTCATCCTCTGAAAGATTCATGTTCTTTGCAAATAATGGAAGTACAATCTTAATCGTATTCTCTGATACTTCAAATTCTGGTTTCATCAATCCTTCTTCATACAGTTGTTTTATTCGTGTGATTCCGGTTCCGAATATCTCAACAAAACCTAAACGATAAAATACATTGGCAAGATTCCGGTTTCTTAAAACAGAAAGTTTACCAGACAAATATTCTTCCCTTGTTATTCCGGATGGCAAACCTCCAGGAGAAATAACTTCAATCCTGTCATCAAACATCAATACCCTGATCTGTGCTTCTACATCCCAGGCCCTGTGAATCAATGCATTAGCAATCGCCTCTCTAAACGCAGCTTCCGGAATCTTCTCGACCTTTTTCCTTTCAATTCCTTGAATTACTTCATATTGATAATAATCTCTAAACACATTTACTGACTTATCATATTCTTCTAATACAGATATATTTTCAAATGTTGATCTTTTTTGAATGATACTGATATTTTCACCGAATTTTACCATATCAATTCCTGGAAAATGATTTTTATCTGCTAACAGCCCTGCTGCATTATTGTAACCATTGTCATTATCATATAAGTTCAGTGTTTTCAATGTATCCTTGCTAAAACTTTCAATCTGAATGTTTTCTGATAATTTGCGATGCAACACTTCAAAAGATAACTCCTGGTCTTTACATGTCAGTTCTTCAAATCTGATATTTTGCCCTTCTAAAATAAGTCTTGAAAATTCTAGTGTATCGACTTCTATCGTTGCTGTATCATTTCGTTTGTATGCTTTTGATTTGTATAAATACGGCTTTTGAAGTCCACTTTTTACAGTAAGTTTTATTGTCTGATCATTATTCTGTATCTCAAGTGTATAATTCGGTTGTGGAGAAATGCTGTCGTTTATTTTATTTTCAATATCCAGACACGATTGCTTAGCATCTGCCAACCCTTTGATCTTTCCAATCTTATTGAATCTATTATATACAAAAATGTTCATAAAAACAATCGTAAATATTTACGACCGAATTTATGAACGTTTCGTACCAAAAATTTATAGTTTTATATCATGTATCATGTAATTTGCTGGATTTACGCACAAAAAGAAGGGGCTTACATAAGCCCCTTCGACATTTGACACCTGACTCACATCAGTGTTCAAATCATCCTTCAATTGCGATTGTTTTCTTTGTCTCAACTGGTTTTGCCTCTTTCTTCGGCACTGACAGTCTCAGAATACCATTCTCATATTTTGCTTTGATATCTTCCTGTGTAAGGTTCTCACCTACATAGAAGCTTCTCTGCATTGCTCCGGCATAACGCTCCTTACGGATGTATTTACCTTTCTTGTCTTCCTCATCCTTGTCAAGACCCTTAGCAGCTGATACGGTCAGATAACCATTCTCAAGCTCAATGCTGATCTCATCTTTCTTGAATCCAGGAAGATCGATATCTACTTCATATCCTGCGTCATGCTCACGGATATCTGTCTTCATCATGTTCTTAGCGTGTTTACCGTATAACGGATTCTTCTTTCCCCAGAAGTCCTGCTCAAATGGGAAGTTCATCCAATCATCATCAAATAAGTTTTCTCCAAAAATACTAGGCATCATCATAAGTCATTTCTCCTTTCAATGCTAACTAACTTTGTTGCCTTTTGTTTTGTTCTATTTATTATATAGCACGCAGTTTTCAGCCGAGTCAAGAGGTGAGTGCTAATTTTTTTAATTTTCCTTCTTCATTCTCTTTAACTCCGGCATCACAATTGCCAGCATTGTAATAAAACACAAACTTCCTCCGATTACATTTGATATCGGTTCTGCTAAAAACACACCTCTTGTTCCCATGTGAAATGTATATGGAAACAAATATGTTAATGGCACGACTATAAATACTTTTCTAAGTAACGAAAAGAAGATTGCCTGTTTCTTTTTATTTAATGATTTAAATACCGTCTGTCCAATATATTGCAGATCCATAAATATAAATGCTGCAAAATACAACTTCAATGCTTCTACTGCATCTACCAGTAATTCTTTATCCGAACTGAAAATTCCGATCAAAAATTCCGGTGCAAAAATAATCACACTCCACATGATTGCCGTATAAATAAGAATCATGCAAGTCATTACTCTAATTGCTTTTCTAACACGTTTTGGACGCTGTGCTCCATAATTGTAGCTTAAAATTGGAGAGCTTCCTTCATTCATAGCATAAATCGGTGTCTCTACCATCTGCCGGATGCTTGATACAATTGTCATCACTGATATATAAACATCTCCTCCGATACCTGACAGCACACTGTTACAACATATTGTTACTACACTATTTGTCAGCTGCATAATAAATCCTGCACTACCAAGACTCACGATATTTTTTGCATCTGTTCCACATACTTTCCATTCCGCCTTGGAGAGCATTCGAACTTTATCTCCGATTTTCTTCAAAAATAAAATACATATGCTGCTGATAAAGTCTGTGAAATAATCGTTGCAATTGCAGCTCCTTTTATTCCTAAATGCAATCCAAATATAAATAATGGATCTAAAATTAAATTGGCAACTGCTCCGATTGTTACAGACAGCATGCCTGATGTAGCATAACCTTGTGCATTAATAAAAGGATTCATTCCTGTTGCAATCATGGATGGCACTGTTCCTATCAGATAAATCATCATATATGGATACGCATAAGATAACCCTTCCTCTGATGCACCAAATAATACCAGTATCGGACTTGCAGACATCATGCCGATTACCGTCAATACCACTCCACAAATGCACATCATTGAAAATGATGTATTCATAATTGTTTCAGCTTTTTTGGTATTTCCTTTTCCTCTATTAATGGAAAATAAAGGGGCGCCGCCACTTCCGAACAAGTTACAGAATGCTGTGATAATCACAATAATTGGAAAACATAAGCCCACAGCTCCAAGTGCTGTTGTTCCGACTTTCGGAATTCTGGCAATGTAAATTCGATCCACGATATTATACAAAAGACTCAATATCTGTGCCACCAGCATCGGTAATGCCGCGCCTAAAATATTTCCTGTAATTGTTCCGTGTTCAAAATCAATTCGTTTCATACTTTCATTCCTTTTTTGCTTTCTTTCCCTGACTCCAAGTATAACACAAATTACTCTAACCGAAACCGGTAAAGCGCTCTATGACAGAACCGCCATAACTTTGGCCAAACATGGTTTAGGGGTTGCCATCCTCCCTTCTTCCATGAGAGAACTCAACCCCTGTCTTTATGCTTATTTTATTAAGGATACGGAATAATGGTGCCTGACACCTTGTATCCAAATTATTTCTATGTTTGTAAATTTGTTATCCCAACGCTACATCCAGCATCATCATAATGCTGAATCCCACAGCAAAAAAGAGCGTTCCTATATTCGAATGCTTTCCCTGTGACATTTCCGGTATCATCTCTTCGATCACTACATAGAGCATCGCTCCGGCAGCAAAACTGAGTAAATAAGGAAGCGCTGGCAGAATCAACTGTGCCGCAGCCAGTGTCAGTACAGCTCCGATCGGCTCTACAACACCTGAAAGAACTCCGCCGAGAAATGCCTTGCTTTTCTTTTCTCCTTCTGCCCGAAGTGCAGGGAGATAATCGCTCCTTCCGGAAAGTTCTGAATCGCAATACCAAGTGATAACGCAAATGCACTTGCCGCTGTAATCTGCATATCTCCAGCCAGAAAACCTGCGTATATTACACCGACAGCCATACCTTCCGGAATGTTATGCAGAGTCACCGCCAACACCATCATTGTTGTACGTCTCAACTGACTTCTCGGTCCCTCAGCCTGCTCACTATTCATATGAAGATGCGGAATGATATGATCCAATGCCAATAGAAAAAGAATGCCCAGCCAGAATCCGATAAATGCCGGAAGAAAAGAAAATGCACCCAGATTTTCTGATTGCTCGATTGCCGGAATCAGAAGACTCCAAACGGATGCCGCAACCATCACCCCTGCTGCAAATCCTGTCAGCGCCCGCTGCACCTTATCACTAAGTGTCTCCTTCATAAGAAATACACACGCTGCTCCTAATGATGTTCCGAAAAACGGAATTAAAATTCCCCAAAATACTTTCATAATCTGCCCCTTTCTTATTTTCTATACTTTTTGCTGGAAAACTTATTTTTATTATCCTAGTAAAATAGTAGGGTTTCTTATTTAAGATTATAGAGCTACTCCTCTTATTATGCAAGTATTATCGTTTGCAACCTGATTTTTGACATGAAAAAAGGAGCTTTCGCTCCTCTTTTCACTTTACCTGAGATTCCAAAACCGGAATCAGATTATCCTTCAATTGCGATGGTCTTCTTTGTTTCGACTGGTTTTGCCTCTTTCTTCGGCACGGACAGTCTCAAAATACCATTCTCATATTTTGCTTTGATGTCTTCCTGTGTTACATACTCGCCAACATAGAAGCTTCTCTGCATTGCTCCGGCATAACGCTCCTTACGGATGTATTTACCTTTCTTATCTTCCTCATCTTTGTCAAGACCTTTGGCTGCTGATACGGTCAGATAACCATTCTCAAGCTCTATGCCGATCTCGTCTTTCTTGAATCCCGGAAGATCAATATCTACTTCATATCCTTTTTCATGTTCACGGATATCTGTCTTCATCATGTTCTTTGCGTGTTTACCATATAACGGATTCTTTTTTCCCCAGAAATCCTGATCAAACGGGAAGTTCATCCAATCATCATCAAATAAGTTTTCTCCAAAAATACTAGGCATCATCATAAGTCATTTCTCCTTTCAATGCTAACAAACTTTGTTGCCCCTGTGAGGAAACCTCACAGTTTTTATATAAACTGCTTTCGCAGTTGTTGTCAGAACATTTCGGAGGATGAAGATTCTTTTTTTCTTATCTTTCTCTCTCCCTTTGTTCTAGTTATTATATAGCACCTGTATGTTAGCACTGTCAAGAGGTGAGTGCTAATTTTTTGAGATTTTTTTTGCAAACCCTTTAAAATCAATGGTTTGCAGTATCTTATTTCTTTTGAAATTGTGATTTTTTCTGTTTTGACACCAATTTGA
>ENA-OQHY01000166-OQHY01000166.1-human-gut-metagenome-genome-assembly--contig:-NODE-166-length-37323-cov-4.483950_pt1 | contig 37323 bp, 44 predicted proteins | sample MGYA00242570_ERZ504733 | MGnify/ENA primary metagenome ERZ504733 (study PRJEB26092, sample SAMD00036219) | human gut metagenome | host: Homo sapiens | study: EMG produced TPA metagenomics assembly of... | reverse complement strand
TGTGCAACGGTATTCCTTGCGGATGTTGTGGATTATGGAGAATATGTTCTCGGAAACAGAAACGAGGGTGTTGTATTCTCTCTGCAGACCCTGATCGTAAAATTGACAGCAGCATTTACAGCGCTGGCTATTGGATTTGTACTGGAGCTTACAGGATATGTTCCGAACACAGTGCAGTCACTTGCAACACAGAATTCTATTCGTGTTCTGATGTGTGTAGTGCCGACTATCGGAGTTATTCTTGCATATGTTGTATTTTAAGAGCAAAATATAAATTAGATGATGTGGAACAGGCATTTGAGGCAGCAATTGTACCTGGAGCATATCGCGTAAGTGTAGTATTTGATTAAAAAGGAGGAATTGTGGATGATTAAATTATTGCGAGTAGATTATCGGTTGGTACATGGACAGGTAGCTATTTCATGGTCACGTCATATTGGAGCAGATTGTATTTTAGTTGCCAATGATGAGGTTGCAAAAGATGAAATGCGCCAGTCAATGTTAAGACTTTCCAAGCCACAGGGAATGAAATTAGTAATTAAATCGATTGAAGATTCTGTAAAATCAATCAAATCAGGAGTGACAGATAAATATAAAATGTTTATTGTTGTAAATAATATTCAGGATGTGGAGAGGTTGGCAAAGGAAATACCAGAATTAAATTATGTGAATCTTGGTGTATTGCCTGCAAATGAAAATACAAAAGCATTAAGCAAAGCAATTAATGTAACATCAGAAGATGTAAAGACGCTGAAAAAACTGCTTGCAAAAAACATAGAAATTGACATTCAGCAAGTTCCGACAGAAGCTATTACACATGTAGATGAAAAACTATTAGAAAGCTAGGAGGAAAAAAGATGTTAATAAAAGCAATATTAGTGGGGCTTGTATTAGGTTTATGTAAAAGTGAATGGATTTACGGATTCCCTCAAGTTGGACGTCCGATTGTAGTCTCAACATTAACAGGACTGTTTTTGGGAGATCCGGTGCAAGGTGTGATTATGGGAAGTGTTTTGGAATTAATGTTTATCGGTTCATTTCCAATTGGAGCAGCAGTCAGCCCGGATTATACTTCTGCGGGAGCCATATGTACTGCTTTTGCAATTTTTAAACTGGAGCTGGAAAGGCAGTAGCAACTGCAATGGCATTGCCAATTGCATTGTTAGGTGGATTCATTTTCATTGGATGTAAATTGATGAATGCAGCTTTTGGACAGATTATGATGAAATATCTTGAAAAAGATGATTCTAAAGGTGCTTCTAGAATATATATAATGGGTTCTGTTTTCACCTGTTTTGTAGTGTATTTTGCTTATGCTTTTGTTTGCATTTTTGCAGATCGATATCTTCCTCCATCTGTTCGAATTCAATGGTGACGTATGTGCCGTTTCCGGGGTTGCTGCGGATTCTTACGGAACCGTTTCCGTATAATGGGTTGGAAATACGGGAACTTACATTGGAAATTCCAAAATGCTTCTCATAATCAATAACATTATGTTCAATAGCATGGCGCAGCTGTGCAAGAGTTTCAGAATCCATGCCGGCACCGTTGTCCTCAACGGAGATTACAACTGTATCATCGCCATAAAGAACATGGATTGAAATAAAAACAGCTGGTGTGCCCGAAGAAATCCCGTGCAGAATGGAATTTTCGAGGAATGGCTGAAGTGTAAACTTGCAGATCAGGAAATTTTCGATTCCATCTTCTGCTTCGATTTCCCAGTCCAGATTATCTTTATGACAGAGCTTTTCCATTTCCAGATAAAGCCGGGCAATTTCCAGTTCATCTTTAATAGGAATAAGTTCCTTTGATTTACGCAGGGTAAGACGGTAAAAGGCAGTCAGATCAGCAATCATCTGATCAGCAATGTCAAGCTTTCCAAGCGACTGGCAGGTACGGATCGATCCCAGGATATTGTAAAGAAAATGCGGATTGATCTGTGACTGGAGCAGCTGGTATTTCAGACGTTCTTCGTTTACGGAAAGATTTACAATGGACTTCAGGTTTCCGGCTATTGTGTGCTGCATATCTTCAAAGGTGATGCCCAGTCTGTCAATCTCATCATACCTGGAAGGATCATCCGGGTGGGGAACAGTAACGATAGATAGATGTTCCGGGTCATATCCCAGCTGAAAGGCTTCCATTGCATAGGAAAGTGCAGTGATCTTCCGGGTAAGATTTTCGGAAAACAGGATAACGATGATAACAGTAAGGAGCAAGAAAATAAGGACAGTGATCAGTAAGGCACGGATCAGGATGTGCGTGTTGCCCTGAATATAGCTTTCCGGGATTTCGGTAACATGAAGCCAGCCATTGCTTAAGGTGCAGCAGTTATAATATTTGTCGCCGCTGTGAAAAGAAGAATCTGCATTTCCTTTGAGTTTCTGAAACTGTGCTTTGGAAATTCCGGATAAATTCAGTGAGGATGTATTTTTTGCTGCAATCTCTCCGTGATCTGTGAGAATGTAGCTGTATATGCGGGAATCCAAAGCAGCAGGCTGCAGATAAGTGGTAAGCTCTGAGGTGTCCAGAGCAATGCCGTAGGCGTATTCCAGAATACCGGTGGCCTGATTTTTCAGTGCCCGGACGCAGAGGATCACATCGGCAGATGATTTTTTTGTGGACAGTATTTTAGGCAGAGGCATATTGGAAACCGGTATCCAGACAGAGGAAAAGCCTGAACCGGAAACAATATTTTTATCCAGACCATATGCAGAAAGCTCATCTGTGGAAAAGAAGTACAGGCTTTCTTTTGAACCGAGCTGATCGGGCTGCAGAAAAACATATATATGGAAGAAATCGAATGTGGATTTATACAGCGAAATATTGTTTTTTACAGTGGTGAATTTTTTCAGTGCATCTACTTATTAGAGGAAGGCTGATTTAGGGAGTACATTTGAAACTGTATGGTATCTGCTACATTTTCAACCTGACCGAGGCGGTCGTTCAGCTGAGAGACCAGCTGCTTGTCAGTCATTACGGCAGAATCGATGATACGATCTCTGGCAATGTTATAGGAAATGTGATAGCTGATGAAGGTCAGGGAAATCAGAGGTACCATAGTTGCGATCAGAAATGCGAGCAGGAGCTTATAGCGAAATGAGGAAAAACTGGGTGGGATACATTTGTGGAATTTCATAGTACATATTCTCCTTTATGTCAAAAACAAATTAATGAAACCGAATCCAGCTGTGAAAAAAGCCGTTACAAATATAGATTATATAAAAGGATTATAAAAAATTAACAACAAAAATACAAGAGAACGAAAAATAATATAAAGAAATCATAAAATATTGTATTTAGAATGAGGGGGCTCTCTGGTATCCTTAAACCATCAAAAACAGGTGTGGACAAACACGAAAATGTCCAGAAAGGAAGAAAGATATGAAGAAAAAAGTAATGAGTGCAGTTTTGGCAGCAGCGATGGTTGTGGGTATGGCAGGTAACGTGGTTACTGTTTCCGCAGAGGAGAAATATGATCTTACCTTATACAGCATCGACACCACAGACCCGGATTTTGAGGACTGGCTTGCAAATGTGGAAGATGCCACGGGCCTGAACATTAATGTAATTGCGGCACCTACAGATACAGATACCCGTCAGCAGAAGATCACCACAATGCTTTCCACAGGAGATGCTTCCGTGGATGTCATTCAGATCAACGATGAGATGAGTGCGGCATTTAAAAATTCCGGATGGCTGGAAGGACTGAATGATACAGTAATGACAGATGATATCGCTGATCAGTTTGCCCAGGGATATGTAAAGAATATGATCACAGATAAGGACGGAAACATTATCGGTGTTCCAGGCTATACAGGATATTTTGCATTCTGGGTAAATCAGGAGATCATGGATGAGGTCGGAATCAAATCCATTGATACAAAAGAGGATTTCATGAAGTATATGAAGGCTGTTTCCAAGGACGGAAGATTCGGCTACGGCGGTTCCTGGGAGAAAACTTATGCATTTAACGAGCTTGCACAGTTTGTAAACATGTTCGGCGGCGATTATTTTGACTGGACCAAAGAGGAAAACAAGGAAGCAGTTCAGTTCCTCCACGATCTGGTTGCTGATAAAGAAACATCCATCGAGCAGATCGCTGATAAATATGAGCAGATGAATCCGAAGATCAATGACGGAAAATACGGATGCTGGTTCATGTGGGGCCTTGGAACAGATTATGCAAAGGCAGATATGCTTGGCGCAGATAAGATCCACATGGAAATGGTACCGGATTTCAGCGGTAAGGGAGAGCGTGCGATCTTTACAGATTCTTGGAACTATGTTCTTAACAAAGCATCCAAGAATAAAGATGCAGCTGTGAAATTCCTTCAGTATATGGCTGATGAAGGCGGAATGGAAGCTTCCTATAAGCATTTGACAGATATCCTGCAAGAAGGATGTTGCAGAGAAGGTAGTTCCGGATTCTGACCCGGCAAAAGAAATGTACAGCAGATATGCAAATGAATGCAATGTACAGGGACGTCCACTGGCGGCACAGACAATGGAATTTATCAGCGATATGGGAACGATCTTCCAGTCCTGTATGAAAGACGAGATTACAGTTGATGAGTTCTGCAAGAAGGCTCAGGATGTGTAGATATGTATAAGTAAAAGATATAAAAAAACAGCAATGTAAAGCAGAGGTAAAAGTCTGCTTTACATTGCTTGATGAACAGGGAGGAAAGTTCCATGACAATAAGCAAAAAAATATGAAGTGGATACCATGGCTTTTGATCCTGCCGGTTGTACTGATTCGAGGTTTTACAACAGTATATCCCATTCTGATGACTGTGAAAAACAGCTTCTTTAATATCAGTATCCTTGCAGGTATCAATGAATTTATAGGCTTCAAGAATTACCTGAAGGTATTTTCTGATCCTAAAGTGCTCACATCGATCAGCTTTACGGCAATATTTGTGGTTGCTTCCATGATCTTTCATGTGATCCTCGGAGTTATCCTGCACTGATCCTGAATATGAAATTCAAAGGCCGCCGTTTTCTGAGGACCATCGTGCTGATCCCGTGGGCTATGCCTGCAGTAGTAGCCGGTATGGCTGCAAAATGGGCATTTAACAATGATTATGGTCTGATCAATGATTTTATCCGCTGGTTTGTACCGGGTTACCAGAACAGCTGGCTGATCAATACAGGTACTGCAAGAGCAGCGGTAATTGCAATGGACCTGTGGAAGGACCTTCCGTTCTTTGCAATTCTTGTACTTTCCGGACTTCAGTTTATTTCCGGCGATATCTATGAGGCAGCAAAGGTAGACGGTGCAAACGGGATCCAGAGCTTTTTCCGGATCACACTTCCGCTGATCGCAAAAAATGTCCTGACTTTATGTATTCCGTTCACACTCTGGAGACTGACAACCTTCGATCTGGTTTATTCCATGACATCTGGAGGCCCTGGAGAGGATACTGCGCTGATCGCATACAGAATCACAACAGAAGCATTTACAAATCTAAACGTAGGATATGCTTCGGCGCTGGCTATGCTGCTGTTTGTTGTAATGGCGATCTTCAGCTGGCTGAATATACGTGTTATGAATAAGTTTGACAGTTAGGGGGAATTATCGTGAAGAATACAGGAAAATATAATGTTTATCATGGAGTGGTAGCCGTTGGAAGATGGGTTCTGTTTGCAGTTGTGGCTTTTCTGATCCTGTTCCCGGTTTACTGGATCTTTATTTCTTCGATCACACCGTCAGGAGAACTGTTTAAAACACCGATCGATTATCTTCCGGATCATCCCACACTGGAAAGCTATAAATTTCTGATACAGAATGTAGGACTGCTTTCAAAGATCGGAAATACAGTTCTGATCGTAGGCATTACACTTGTGATCAGTACCGTGCTGTGTGCAATGGCTGCCTATGGCTTCTCAAGATTTAACTCAAAGGGAGTTTCTGTTGCATTTGCGTTTGTTCTGGCTACCATGCTGATCCCTGAGGTTGTCACAGCCCGCCCGCTGTATGAGTTTATGCAGAAGGTAAAGCTGTATGATACATATCCGGGACTTATCCTTCTTTATATCAGTACCGTTATACCGTTTACGGTTCTGATCCTCAGAAACTTTGTCGGTGAGATCCCGATCTCACTGGAGGAGGCAGCTGCTATTGACGGCGCATCTTTTTCACAGAGACTGTTTACGATCGTTCTGCCGCTGATGAAGCCGGCAATCGCTACGGTTTGCATTATCAACTTTATTACCTGTCTGAATAACTTTTTCACACCGTTGTTTTATTCAAATGGTATTCAGGTACTTTCTGTTTCCATCGTACAGCTTCCGTTACGTGACAACATGTATGGAGTTCCGTGGGATCTGGTCAGCGCCATGGGATGGATCATCCTTCTTCCGATCATTATCTTTGTAGCTGTTTTTGAGAAACAGATCATGGATGGTATCATGGCAGGTGGAGTAAAAGCGTAAATATAATATTTTTAATTTCCAAAAGAGAGGAGAAAACAGATATGTATCAGGCATTTACAGGCGGACTGGGAGGGATCGCACTTGCAAAGCATGGAAAAAGCCGTGCGATCAACGCAGAAAATCCTCATGGAGAAAAAGGCAGAGGCGGTATGGCTGCAAGTCATCTGGGACCGTCCAGAAAAGGAAGCCCGTGTCTCAGGGATATTGAGCCGGGAACTGTGGTAACTCTGGCAGAAATGGAAGGACCGGGACAGATCAATCATATCTGGATCACCGTTGATAACAAGACTACAGAGGCAGATTGCTTTGTACTGAGAGATCTTGTAATCCGTATGTACTGGGATGACGAGGAAACTCCTTCCGTGGAAAGTCCTCTGGGTGATTTCTTCTGCTGCGGATTCGGAAGGGAATGTTTTGTAAATTCTGTTCCGGTGGCTGTTGTTCCAAACAGGGGCTTTAACTGCTATTTCCCGATGCCGTTTAAGAAGAAAGCAAAGATCACACTGGAAAACCAGCATGCAAATAAAATCCCGGCTTTCTTTTATCAGGTAGATTACTGTCTCTATGATGAGCTTCCGGACGATATTGCTTATTTCCATGCGCAGTGGAGAAGGGAACGGTTGACAGAAAAAACAAAAGATTATACAATTTTGGATGGAGTAAAAGGAAAAGGCCATTATATAGGAACCTACATGGCACTTACCACACTGGAACGTTACTGGTGGGGCGAGGGAGAAATGAAGTTTTATATTGACGGAGATGAGGAGTATCCGACCATCTGTGGAACAGGAACGGAAGATTACTTTGGTGGTTCCTGGAGCTTTGCCAAACAGGTGGATGGAAAAACCGTGGAACAGAATTATAACACGCCGTATCTGGATATCCGTATTATTCTGCCCATGACGAGCTGATCCACAATTTTTATCATAATGATGACTGCCCGCCAATGAGAGGCTTTTACAGATGGCATTTACAGGATCCAATCTGCTTTGAAGAGGATCTTCGCGTTACGATTCAGCAGATAGGCGTCGGATACCGTGGCCTGTTTGAACGACAGGATGATGTGGCAAGTGTAGCGTACTGGTATCAGACACTTCCTCATGCACCGTTCCAGCCGTTGATGTCAAAAGAGGATAGATGGCCCAGATAAAAAGGGTGGTAGAGATTGAAAAAACAGGTATTTTGCGGGGTATTTGCCCTGGCTCTGGCAGTGACAGGATGTGGAGTCCAGAAGAAGGAGGCTGCATCTGATATTGTGCCGGAGAACAGACAGGAACTGACGATCCTTCATGTGGATGCAGGCACAGAAGGCTTTGATTCTTTTATCAGCCAGGCGGAAAAAGATCTTGGAATAAAGATCCATATTGAAAAATGTCCGGCCAATGCGGACAATCGCCAGGCCAAAATAGCAACTCTTCTGACATCAGGAGATGATTCTGTTGATCTGATCACAGTAATGATGAGATGATATCCGAATTTAAACATAAGGGATTTCTTCTTCCGTTGGAAGATACGGTTATGACAGAGGAGACAGCGGCGAATTTTCTGCAGGAATACCTGAAAGAAATATGCATGTCAGACGGACATATTTTTTCGGTACCGTTCAGGATGGATATCATGGCATTCTGGGTGAACCAGGAATTGCTGGATCAGGCTGGTCTGGACAGACTCTCCTGTCTCAGTGATCTTGAGATCCTTCAGAAAAAGCTTCAGAATACGGGAAAATATGCATATGGGGATGCATGGGAGATTTCTTACATATATAATAGTATCAGCGAGTATGTCGATTTTTCGGAGGAGATTATACAGACTGGACGGATCCGAAAACAAGAGAAGCGGCAGAATATATGAAGCGAATGCTGGATACAGGGATGATATCAGAGGAGAATCTGATCGACCAGCATGACCAGCTGAATGAAAAATTTATAAACGGCCAGTATGGATGTATGTTTATGTATACCGGTGTGTTGAGTACTTTTCAGAATGCAGGCGTGTATGGAAAAGATAAGATCCATATGGCACCATTTCCGGAATTTGACGAGAAGGTGACCAATATCGCAACCTGGCAGTATGTACTGAATAAAAATTCTGATCATAAAGAAGCAGCTCTGAAGTTCCTTCAGTATGTGTCCGGATATGAGGCCAGTAAAAATTACGGACAGCTGACAAAAATGTGTCCGGCAAGACTGGATGTGATCGAGGATAAGAATTTTGATCTGGATGGCATTGAAATGATCCGGCAATATCTGAAAGATTATAAGCTGAAAGCAAGACCACTGTGTGCCGATTCCATAGAAGCCGTTTCGTCCATGGGAACGGAATTTCAGAAATATATGCTGGGACAGAAACCAGAAGCGGAATTTTTTGCCGGGGCACAGAACTGCATAGACCAGTATTACAAAAAAGCATCGTACTGATGCTTTTTGTTTTGAAAAAATAAGAACTTTTTTTCAAAACATATTGACAAATATTTTACATGGTGATATCTTAAAGACTGTAGATGTTAGCACTCCACTAAAATGAGTGCTAACAGATGTAAAAAAAGAATCAACATCCGTCAGGAAAGAATAAAAAGGAAAGGAGATGGATTCATGGAAGAGGTGTTGAATGAGCGCAAGCAAAAAATCTTAAAAGCAATCATCAAGACCTATATGGAAACCGGAGAACCGGTTGGTTCCAGGACCATTTCCAAGTATGCGGATCTCAATGTCAGTTCCGCAACGATCCGAAATGAAATGTCAGACCTGACAGATATGGCTATATCGTCCAGCCTCATACCTCAGCAGGAAGGATTCCTTCAGATAAGGGCTACAGACTTACGTCAATGAGTTGATGAAGGAGAAGGAAGCGGAGGTCGCAGAGCTGCGAGATCTGATCATTGAGAAGACAGATAAGATGGATAAGGTGCTTAAGAAGGTTGCGAAGGTTCTTGCTTCCAATACCAACTATGCTACCATGGTTTCCGTTCCGCAGTACAGCGGCAACAAGGTCAAGTTCATCCAGCTGTCGAGGATGAGCGAGCTTCAGCTTGTGGCAGTGGTTGTCAGTGACAACAACACAGTCCGGAACCAGATCATCAATCTGGATGAGGAAATGGACGACCAGACGATCCTGAAACTGAATCTTCTTCTTAACACCAATCTCAATGGGATCCCGATCCAGGATATCAATCTTGGGATGATCGCCAGACTGAAGGAACAGGCAGGCAGCCACAGCGGTGTGGTGGCAACGGTTCTGGATGCAGTGGCAGCCACCATTCATGTGGAAGAGGAAGATATGGAGATCTATACTTCAGGTGCAACTAACATCTTCAAGTATCCGGAGCTTGCCGATAAAGAGAAGGCAACGGAGCTGATCTCCGCATTTGAGGAGAAGCATGAACTTGCCGATCTTGTAAAAGAACAGATGTCAGATGGAGAGAATACAGGAATCCAGGTTTACATCGGTGATGAGATGCCAATCCAGACCATGAAGGACTGCAGCATTGTAACTGCCAGATATGAACTGGGAGACGGAATGTACGGAACCATCGGGATCATCGGTCCCAAACGAATGGATTATGAGAATGTAGTGGACAGTCTGAAGGAACTGAAGAATCATCTGGATGACGTTTTGAAAAAGAAGAAAACTTAGAAAGGCGGTAGAAAAAAAGTGTCGGAGGAAACAAAGAAAACATCCGAAGAGCAGGAAGCGGAGAAGGAAATCCCCGTAACTGACGGAGATCAGGAAGAAGAAAACCTGACACCGGAGGGAGAAGATCTGCCGGAGGAAGAAAACAATACTCCAGGCGAAGAAGCTGCCTCAGAGGATAAAAAAGAAGAAAAATCAAAAACTTCCTTCTTCGGAAAGAAGAAAAAAGATAAATCTGAGCAGAAGGTGGAGGAACTTACCGATCGCCTGAAGCGTACCATGGCTGAATTTGATAATTTCCGTAAAAGAACGGAAAAAGAAAAATCCAGTATGTACATCATCGGAGCAAAAGAGATCGTTGAAAAGATCCTGCCGGTTGTGGATAACTTCGAAAGAGGTCTTGCACAGGCACAGGAAGGCGATGCTTTTGCAGATGGAATGAAAATGATCTACAAGCAGCTTACCACAACACTGGATGAGCTTGGCGTGAAGCCGATCGAAGCAGTGGGAAAGGAATTCAACCCGGATTTCCATAATGCAGTGATGCATGTGGAGGATGAAGAGGTTGGAGAGAACATCGTGGTGGAAGAATTCCAGAAGGGTTACACCTACAAGGATTTCGTAGTACGCCACAGTATGGTGAAGGTTGCGAACTAACTGACAACAAACTTTATTTTAACAGATACAGACTAAAACAGGAGGAAAAAATCATGGGAAAGATTATTGGTATTGACTTAGGTACAACAAACAGCTGTGTAGCCGTAATGGAAGGTGGACAGCCGACAGTTATCGCAAATACAGAAGGCGCAAGAACAACACCATCCGTTGTAGCATTCACAAAAACAGGAGAGCGTCTGGTAGGTGAGCCTGCAAAACGTCAGGCAGTTACAAATGCAGACAGAACGATCTCCTCTATCAAAAGAGAGATGGGTACCGATTACCGTGTAACCATCGATGACAAGAAATATTCTCCACAGGAGATCTCCGCAATGATCCTTCAGAAACTGAAAAAGGATGCAGAGGCATATCTTGGTGAGAAAGTAACAGAGGCAGTTATCACAGTTCCGGCTTACTTCAACGATGCTCAGCGTCAGGCAACCAAAGATGCAGGTAAGATCGCAGGTCTTGATGTAAAACGTATCATCAACGAGCCTACAGCAGCAGCTCTTGCATATGGTCTTGACAATGAGAAAGAGCAGAAGATCATGGTATACGACCTTGGCGGTGGTACATTTGATGTATCTGTGATCGAGATTGGTGATGGCGTTATCGAGGTTCTTTCCACAGCTGGTAACAACCGTCTTGGTGGAGATGACTTTGATAAGAAAGTTACAGATTACATGCTTTCCGAGTTCAAGAGAACAGAGGGCGTAGACTTAAGCAACGATAAGATGGCTCTTCAGAGACTGAAAGAGGCAGCTGAGAAAGCTAAGAAAGAGCTTTCTTCCGCAACAACAACAAACATCAACCTTCCGTTCATCACAGCAACTGCTGAGGGACCGAAGCATTTCGATATGAACCTTACAAGAGCTAAATTTGATGAGCTGACACATGATCTTGTAGAGATGACAGCAGAGCCGGTTCGCCGTGCACTGTCTGATGCAGGTATCACAGCTTCTGAGCTTGGCCAGGTACTTCTGGTTGGTGGTTCTTCCCGTATCCCGGCTGTACAGGATAAGGTAAGACAGTTAACAGGCAAAGAGCCGAGCAAGAACCTGAACCCGGATGAGTGTGTTGCACTTGGTGCTTCCGTACAGGGTGGTAAACTTGCAGGTGATGCAGGTGCCGGTGATATCCTTCTTCTGGATGTTACTCCACTGTCTCTGTCCATTGAGACAATGGGTGGTATCGCAACTCGTCTGATCGAGAGAAATACTACAATTCCTACAAAGAAGAGCCAGATCTTCTCCACAGCAGCAGACAACCAGACAGCTGTAGATATCAACGTTGTACAGGGTGAGCGTCAGTTCGCGAAAGACAACAAATCCCTCGGCCAGTTCCGTCTGGATGGAATCCCGCCAGCACGTCGTGGAGTTCCGCAGATCGAGGTAACATTTGACATCGATGCCAACGGTATCGTTAATGTATCTGCTAAGGATCTTGGAACAGGTAAGGAGCAGCACATCACGATCACAGCTGGTTCTAACATGTCCGATTCCGATATCGACAAAGCTGTCAAAGAAGCAGCTGAGTTCGAGGCTCAGGATAAGAAACGTAAAGAGGCTATCGACACAAGAAACAATGCAGACTCCATGGTATTCCAGGTTGAGAATGCACTGAAGGAAGCAGGCGACAAGCTTGATGCAAACGATAAAGCAAGTGTTGAGGCAGACCTCAATGCACTGAAGGATCTTCTTGCACAGACAGCAAATGCACAGGAGCTTACAGATTCTCAGGTTGCAGACATCAAGGCTGCTCAGGAGAAGATGATGGAGAGTGCTCAGAAGCTGTTTTCAAAGATGTATGAGCAGACTCAGGGAGCTCAGGGTCAGGCTGGTCCTGGACCGGATATGGGCAACATGGGCGGAAACGCTGGTGCTCAGGGCGGAAATGAAGCAGGATACGGCGATGATGTTGTAGATGCTGATTACAAGGAAGTCTAAGACAAGTAGGAAATAATTACAATGGCTGATAAAAGAGATTATTATGAAGTCTTAGGTGTGGATAAAAACGCCGATGACGCAACATTAAAAAAAGCATATCGTAAGCTGGCCAAGAAATATCACCCGGATGTAAATCCGGGTGATAAAGAGGCTGAGGCGAAGTTCAAAGAGGCGACAGAGGCTTACTCCGTTTTAAGTGATGCCGACAAGAGAAGACAGTATGATCAGTTTGGTCATGCAGCATTCGAAAACGGCGGCGGAGGCGGTGCCGGCGGCTTTGGTGGATTCGACTTCAACGGTGCGGATATGGGAGACATCTTCGGAGATATCTTCGGAGACCTGTTCGGCGGCGGAGGCAGAACCAGACGGGCCAACAATGGACCGATGAAGGGTGCCAACCTTCGTGCACGTGTGAACATTACTTTTGAGGAAGCGGTTTTCGGATGCGAGAAAGAGCTGGAAATCGTTCTCAAAGATGAGTGTACCACATGTCACGGAACCGGAGCGAAACCGGGAACATCACCGATCACCTGTCCGAAATGTAAAGGCCAGGGCCAGATCGTTTACACCCAGCAGTCCATGTTTGGTATGGTACGTAATGTTCAGACCTGTCCGGATTGTAACGGAACCGGTAAGGTGATCAAGGACAAATGCAGTGCCTGCCGTGGAACCGGATATACCTCTTCCAGAAAGAAAATCCAGGTATCTGTACCGGCCGGTATCGACAATGGCCAGTGCATCCGTATCCGTGAAAAAGGTGAGCCGGGAACCAACGGCGGTCCGAGAGGAGATTTGCTGGTTGAGGTAAATGTAGCCCGTCATCCGATCTTCCAGAGACAGGATATGAATATCTTTTCAACAGCTCCGATCACATTTGCACAGGCTGCACTTGGCGGTGAGATGCGTATTAATACCGTTGACGGTGAGGTTTCCTATGAGGTGAAACCGGGAACACAGACGGATACAAGAATCCGCCTGAAGGGCAAAGGTGTTCCGTCATTACGTAACAAGAATGTTCGTGGTGATCACTATGTAACCCTGGTAGTCCAGACTCCGACAAATCTCAATGAGGAAGCAAAGAAAGCTCTGGAAGCTTTTGATGCGGCATGTGGAAACCGTCCGTCAGAGGACAGCACATCCGAGACTTCCGAAAAAACCGAAAAGAAGAAAAAAGGTTTCCGTGAGAAAGTTAAGGAAATGTTTGAGGAATAAATAAAGTGAAAACAGGAAAGAGGCACAAAATGCCTCTTTCTTTTTTTTCTGTATTCGTGTATATTAAAAGAAGTGCCCGTTTTCGAGACAATAGAAAACAGGCGACAGACTGGAATGAAAATCCGTAAATGTGTATACAGCATAAGGAGATATAAAAGATGAAATGGAACCGTTTTACACTTAAGACAAAAACAGAGGCAGAGGATATTGTGATCTGTACACTTGCCGAGGTGGGAATTGAAGGTGTGGAGATCCAGGACAAGCAGCCGCTGACCGATGAGGATAAGGCACAGATGTTTGTGGATATTATGCCGGAAGGACCAGCAGATGACGGGATCGCATATCTGAACTTCTATCTGGAAGAGGATGCGGATACCGAGGCAATCCTGAAAGATGTGAAGGCTGCACTGGAGGATCTGAGAAGCTTTGTGGATATCGGAGAGGCAACCATCACAGAATCCCAGACAGAGGACAAGGACTGGATCAATAACTGGAAACAGTACTTCCATCAGTCTATGTAGACGACATTCTGATCGTACCGTCCTGGGAAGAAGTGAAGGCAGAAGATAAGGACAAGATGATCCTCCACATTGATCCGGGAACTGCCTTTGGTACAGGAATGCATGAGACCACACAGCTTGTGATCCGTCAGCTGAAGAAATTTGTGAAGCCGGGAATGGAGATCCTTGATGTGGGAACCGGAAGTGGAATCCTGGGGATCGTTGCACTGAAGCTTGGTGCAGGCCATGTAGTTGGTACAGACCTTGATCCATGTGCCGTTCCGGCAGTATCCGAAAATAAGGAAGCAAATCAGATCGAGGAGAAATCTTTTGACATGATGATCGGAAATATCATCGATGACAAAGAAGTTCAGGATCAGGTTGGATATGAGAAATATGATATCGTAACTGCAAATATTCTGGCAGATGTTCTGGTACCGCTGACTCCGGTGATCGTTGCACAGATGAAAAAAGGCGCTTACTACATTACATCAGGCATCCTGGATGTAAAGGAGGATGTCGTAGTGAAGGCTGTAAAAGACGCCGGACTGACGCTTGTTGAGGTGACTCATCAGGGCGAGTGGGTATCTGTGACAGCAAGAAAGGACTGATCTCATGCAGCGATTTTTTGTGGAACCTCATCAGATTGACGGGGACAGACATGAGATCCATATCACAGGAAGTGACGTCAACCATATCGTAAACGTGCTCCGTATGAAAAAAGGCGAGGAGCTCTGGATCAGCGACAAGGAAAAAGAATATCACTGTGTGATCGAAAACGCAGGGGAGAATGAAGTCCTGCTTCATATCCTCTATGTACAGGAGCCGGATTATGAGCTGCAGAACCGTATTTATCTTTTTCAGGGACTGCCGAAGGCTGATAAGATGGAGCTGATCATCCAGAAGGCAGTAGAGCTTGGAGCATATTCCGTAGTTCCTGTTTCAACCAGGCGCTGCGTGGTAAAACTGGATAACAAAAAAGCAGAAAAGAAAGTATCCCGCTGGCAGCAGATTGCGGAAAGTGCGGCAAAACAGTCCAAGCGTATGCTGGTGCCGGAGGTACATTCTGTGATGACCTTTAAAGAAGCCCTTGTCTATGCAAAAGAACTGGACGTTCTATTGATCCCTTATGAACTTGCAAAGGGAATGAAAGAGACGAAAGAACTGATCCGGTCGATCGAACCGGGAAAAAGCATCGGTGTCTTTATCGGCCCTGAGGGTGGTTTTGAAGAGCAGGAAGTGCAGATGCCATGGAAGCCGGTGCGAAACCGATCACCCTGGGACACCGGATCTTACGGACAGAAACCGCGGGACTCGCAGTACTTTCTGTTCTGATGTTTCAACTGGAGGATGAATAGATTATGGAAGCATATTTTGACAATTCCGCGACAACGAGATGCTTCGATGAAGTAAAGGATATTGTCTGCAAAACCATGACAGGAGATTTCGGAAATCCTTCTGCCATGCATAAAAAGGGAGTGGAAGCGGAGAATTATGTCCGCAGAAGTGCCCAGACCCTTGCAAAATTACTGAAAGTGAATGAAAAAGAGATTCTTTTTACCTCCGGTGGAACAGAATCGGACAATCTTGCTATTATCGGCGGCGTGGAAGCCAACAAGCGTATGGGAAACCATATCATTACAACGGCAGTGGAGCACGCGGCAGTGGCCCAGCCTTTTGCCTATCTGAAAGAACAGGGCTATGAGGTGACCATTCTTCCTGTGGATCATCAGGGAGTTGTGAAACTGGATGCACTGGAAGCAGCTCTGCGCCGGATACGATCCTGGTGTCTGTGATGTATGTGAACAATGAAGTGGGAGCTGTGATGCCGGTAGAAGAGATCGGAAAGCTCGTCCACGAAAAAAGCCCGAAAGCACTTTTTCATGTAGATGCCATCCAGGCGTTCGGAAAGTATCGTATCTATCCAAAAAAGCTGGGGATCGATCTTCTTTCTGTGAGCAGCCACAAGATCCATGGACCAAAGGGCGTAGGCTTTCTCTATATTAACGAAAAAGTAAGAGTACAGCCGCAGATCCTTGGCGGCGGACAGCAGAACGGTATGCGTTCCGGAACAGACAATGTGCCGGGGATCGCAGGCCTTGGCGTTGCCGCAGATATGGTATACACAGATTTTGATAAAAAGATACAGCACCTCTATGCTCTGAAGGTGCGGATGGCAGAGGGACTTTCAAAGCTTGGCGATATCACTGTCAACGGAATGCCGTTAATGGAGGGAGCGCCACACATCATGAGTGTAACCTTCCACGGAGTACGGAGTGAGGTTCTTCTCCATACGCTGGAAGAATTCGGAGTATATATTTCCGCAGGAAGTGCATGCTCCAGTCATAAGAGAAAACCAAGTGCAACACTGACAGCTATAGGCTTGAGCAGAGCCGATGTGGAAAGTACCGTTCGCATCAGCTTCTGTGAGGAAAATACCTTTGAAGAGGTAGATTACTGCCTGGAAGTACTGGGAAAAACAATTCCGATGCTGCGCAGGTATGCACGTCGATAGAGAATACAGAAGAAAGGGATTTTTATGTTAGTACATGCATTTCTGATTAAATATGCGGAAATTGCCCTTAAGGGAAAAAACCGCTATCGTTTTGAAGATGCTCTCGTACATCAGATGGAGATCGCACTCTCCAAGATCGAGGGAGATTTTGAAGTAAAAAAAGAGCAGGGAAGAGTTTATGTATTCTGCCCGGAGAATTATGATTACGATGAGGCTGTAGATGCGCTGCAGCATGTATTCGGTATTGTAGGCATCTGCCCGGTTATGATCTATGAAGAACAGGGCTTTGAGAAGCTTGCCGAAGATGTTGTGGGTTATATGAAGCAGTGGCATCCGGACTTTAACGGAAGCTTCAAGGTCTGGACACGCCGCGCAAAGAAATCCTATCCGATCAGCTCCATGGAAGTCAGTGCTGAGCTTGGCGGACGTATCCTGGATGCGTTCCCGGAGGCGAGTGTAGATGTTCATCATCCGGAGCTGGATCTTTCTGTTGAGATCCGTGACAAGATTTACGTATATTCCCAGACCATTCCGGGCGCGGGCGGAATGCCCATCGGAACAAACGGAAAAGCCATGCTTCTTCTTTCCGGTGGGATCGACAGTCCGGTTGCCGGCTATATGATCGCAAAACGTGGTGTCAAGATCGATGCGGTATATTTCCATGCACCGCCCTACACCAGTGAGCGCGCAAAACAGAAGGTAGTGGATCTTGCCCGCCTGGTAGCCAAATACAGCGGACCGATCCGTCTCCATGTAGTTAACTTTACAGATATACAGCTTTATATTTATGATCAGTGTCCTCATGATGAGCTTACTATTATCATGAGAAGATATATGATGCGTATTGCCGAGCATTTCGCTAAAAAAGACCGTTGTCTCGGACTTATCACAGGTGAGAGCATCGGACAGGTTGCAAGCCAGACCTTACAGAGCCTTGCTTCTACAAATGAGGTCTGTACACTTCCGGTATACCGTCCGGTGATCGGTTTTGATAAAGAGGAGATCGTCCGTATTTCCAGAAAGATCGATACCTTTGAGACTTCTATTCAGCCGTTTGAGGATTGCTGTACCATCTTTGTAGCGAAACATCCTGTAACAAAGCCGAATCTTAAGGTGATCCGCCGTTCTGAGCAGAAGCTTCTGAGAATGATCGATGAGCTTATGGAAACGGCTCTGAATACCACAGAGATCATTGAAATTCAGTGATCCGTTTTTAGATAAGAAAAAACAAACAGGGAACCTCGCTGCAGAGGTTCCCTGGAATTACCGATATATCAGGAAAAGGGAGTTCATTGAGAACAGAAGGATTCTGAAAGCATGAAAAAAGAGGAACTGTATCCGATACAGTTCCTCTCAAATATACAGTATAGATTAGTCGATTGTATATTTGGAAATAATCTGCATTACGTTATCCAGAGCAGCGCCATCTGCATGGATGTTGAGGTCGATCGGCTTGGAAAGATCCAGGCTGAAGATACCCATGATGGATTTTGCATCGATCACATATCTTCCGGATACTAAATCAAAATCGCAGTCGAATTTGCTGATCTCGTTTACGAATGCTTTCACCTTATCGATGGAATTCAGTGAGATTTTAGCTGTTTTCATTATAATAACCTCCCTTGATAAATTTTTGTTATTTTACAGCTTTCATCTTACCTGTCAGTACCCAAAAAGTCAAGGTGAAAAGAGATAAAAATTGTTTTAATAATTAGTTAAAGTGTAAAAAAAGTGAGGGAAAATGGGAAATAAAGTTGCATTACACAACCTGGGCTGCAAAGTAAATGCCTATGAGATCGAGGCCATGCAGCAGCTTCTGGAGGAGGCGGGATATGAGATTGTGCCTTTTGAGCCGGGAGCGGATATTTATGTGATCAATACCTGCACAGTAACCAATATTGCAGACAGAAAATCAAGACAGATGCTCCACAAAGCAAAAAAAATGAATCCGGAAGCGATCGTGGTGGCAACGGGCTGTTATGTACAGACCGGTGGCGAGAAACTGGAAAAAGACGAAGCCATTGATCTTGTTCTGGGAAATAATCAGAAGATCAATATTGTGGAGGCACTGGCCGAATATGCGGAAAACAAACCGGGCCATGGTTCCCATGTGATCAAGATCAATCAGACAAAAGAGTATGAGGAACTTTCCATTGATCATACAGCAGAACATGTAAGGGCATATATCAAGGTTCAGGACGGATGCAATCAGTTCTGTACGTATTGTATCATTCCCTATGCAAGAGGCCGTGTCAGAAGCCGGAATATTGAAAGTGTGCTGAAGGAGGTCCGTGCACTTGCGGAAAAAGGTATAAGGAAGTGGTCCTTACAGGAATCCATTTAAGCTCCTATGGAGTGGATTTCCCGGAGGAGAAAAAAGAGACGCTGCTTTCTCTGATCCGTGCTGTGCATGAGATCGAAGGGATCAGGCGTATCCGTCTGGGATCGCTGGAACCGGGAATCGTTACAAGAGAATTTGCGGAAGGGATCGCGGCGCTGCCGAAGGTATGCCCGCATTTCCATCTTTCCCTGCAGAGTGGATGTGATGAGACCCTGGAGAGGATGAACCGCAGATACAGAAGCGGGGAATACAGAGAGCGCTGTGAGCTTTTAAGAGAAGTGTATGGAAATCCGGCACTGACAACGGATGTGATCGTAGGCTTTCCGCAGGAATCGGAGGAAGAATTCCGGAAATCCTATGATTTTGTGGACAGCATCCGTTTTTACGAGACTCATATCTTCAAATATTCCAGAAGACAGGGAACAAAGGCGGCTGCCATGGACGGACAGCTGACAGAGGCGGAGAAATCCTTCCGCAGTGAGAAGATGATCGAGCTGCATCATCGTCATGCAGGGGATTATGAGAAATCCATGCTTGGCAAAAACCTGGAGGTACTGATTGAGGAAGAGTATACAAAGGATGGACGGACCTGGTATCTGGGACACAGCCGGGAGTATATAAAAACTGCTGTACCGAAATCGGAAGCTTATGGCGTAAATGATATCGTAATCGTAAAGGCAGAAGGCTTTCTTGAAGAGCACATCATGACCGGTGAAGCCGTGGAGTGAAGAACGGGATCGTATGTTGAAAGGTTGTTTGTTCACTGGTAATATTTTGCGAAGCGTGTTACTGAGAACGGAGTGAACAGTAACGTTGACAGTTTGTATTCGCAATCCTCGTTAAATTTAAGATTGTAATTTATGTAAATTTATATTAAAATAAAAAAGAATATATTTTAAGGACGTGAGAGACAATGGCAGAGAATAATCTGGGAAATACACAGTATTTCAGAACAAAACCGGATCAGGAGCTTCAGGTAAAAGAAGTCCTGGATCTGGTGTACAATGCAATGGATGAGAAGGGCTACAATCCGGTGAATCAGATCGTAGGATATATTATGTCCGGAGACCCGACCTACATCACAAGCCACAAGGGTGCGCGAAGCATGATCATGAAGGTGGAGCGTGATGAGCTGGTAGAGGAGCTTCTCACCGAGTATATCAAGAATAAGTCCTGGGAACGGTAATATGAGAGTACTGGGACTGGACTATGGCTCGAAGACCGTTGGGGTTGCAGTGAGCGATCCCCTTGGTCTGACAGCCCAAGGTGTGGAAACCGTATGGCGCAAGCAGGAAAACAAGCTTCGTCGTACTCTGGCACGTATTGAAGAGATCATTTCGGAGTATCAGGTTACGGAGATCGTTCTGGGATACCCGAAAAATATGAACAATACAGTAGGAGAGCGGGCCGAGAAATCTCTGGAGTTTAAGGAAATGCTGGAGAAACGTACGGGTCTGCCTGTTGTTATGTGGGATGAGAGACTGACTACCATGGCGGCAGACCGTACTCTGGAGGAGACCGGTGTGCATAAGGAAGACCGTAAACAGTATCTGGATCAGGTAGCAGCAGTCTTTATCCTGCAGGGATATCTGGATGCTGCCGCATACAGAAGAGAGCAGCAGGAAGGCGTGGAAGAATGATCGGAAACGCAAATAGATATTTTGAGCGGATCAGGTAGCAAATGCGGATTGTGAATATCCGCTTGACAAGAACGGATAAGGAAGAATTAAATATGGAAAAAATAATATTTCAGTCAGACGACGGCACAGCTGCTGAGTTTTACGTAGAGGAGCAGACCAATATTGCGGGTGTGACTTATCTTTTGGTGTCCGATTCACAGGATGAGGAAGCAGACGCATATATTCTGAAGGATATTTCAGCTCCGGGAAGCACAGAAGCCTGTTATGAGATGGTCGAGGATGATGACGAACTTCAGGCTGTATATGCAGTTTTTCAGCAGATGCTGGATGACGTGAATTTTGAATGGAGGAGCGATTTTTGAAAAGCGAGAACAACGATGACAACAAAAATGCGGAGAGCAGAGTACAAGTTTCCGCAGGCGGTACCAGAAGAACCGCAGCAAGACAAAAGAATGCCGGATCAAGAACAAGACAGTATCGTGGTGGCAGCAAAAACCGTCAGGATAAGCCTTTCCGGCCAACAGCAAAGAAAACGGCAGCCGGTGGCGTTGTAAAAAACAGCAGAAACACACAGAAACCGGCAAAGACCGGCGGCAGGCCATCCGGTCGGAAAACCGGCCGCAGAACAACATCCAAGCTTAAGATCATACCACTTGGCGGTCTGGAGCAGATCGGAATGAACATTACCGCTTTTGAGTATGGCGACAGTATTGTAGTTGTAGACTGTGGTCTTTCTTTCCCTGAGGACGATATGTTGGGAATCGATCTGGTCATTCCGGATGTAACATACCTTAAGGAAAATATTTCCAAGGTGAAGGGATTTGTGATCACTCATGGACATGAGGATCATATCGGAGCTCTTCCGTATGTGTTGAAAGAGATCAATGTTCCGATCTATGCTACCAAGCTGACACTGGGACTGATCCGCAACAAACTGAAAGAGCATAACCTTATGCGTTCTACCAAATTGAAAGAGGTAAAACACGGGCAGGTGATCAATCTTGGGGATTTCGCTGTGGAATTTATCAAAACGAATCACAGTATCCAGGATGCATCCGCACTTGCTATTTATTCACCGGTGGGAATCGTGATACACACAGGAGACTTTAAAGTTGATTATACACCGGTATTTGGAGATGCCATAGATCTGCAGCGTTTTGCAGAGATCGGCAAGAAGGGTGTGCTTGCACTGATGTGTGAGAGTACCAATGCAGAGAGACCGGGATTTACAATGTCCGAGCGTACAGTGGGACATGTATTTGATAATCTTTTTAATGAGTACCGGACATCCAGGATCATCATTGCAACCTTTGCATCCAACGTGGATCGTGTGCAGCAGATCATTAATACTGCATACCGGTTCGGAAGAAAGGTTGCTGTGGAAGGCCGCAGTATGGTCAATGTTATTTCCGTAGCGTCAGAGCTTGGCTATCTGCAGATCCCGGAGAACACACTGATCGAGATCGATCAGGTGAAGAATTATCCGGACGACAAGGTGGTTCTGATCACAACCGGAAGCCAGGGTGAGTCCATGGCGGCACTTTCCCGTATGGCAGCCAATATCCATAAGAAGATCACGATCAAGCCTAACGATACCATCATTTTCAGCTCCAATCCGATCCCCGGAAATGAAAAGGCAGTTTCCAAGGTCATCAACGAACTGTCTATGAAGGGAGCCAAGGTTATTTTCCAGGATGTCCATGTTTCCGGACATGCCTGCCAGGAGGAGATCAAGCTGATCTACTCCCTCGTAAAACCGAAATATGCCATTCCGATCCATGGTGAGTACCGTCATCTGACTGCACAGAAACACATTGTGGAAGATCTGGGAATCCCGAAGGAGAATATTTTTATCCTTCTTCCGGAAATGTTCTGGAGTTGGACGGACAGGATGCCAAGGTGACAGGAAGCGTTCATACAGGTGCGATCTTCGTAGACGGACTTGGCGTTGGCGATGTGGGAAATATCGTACTCCGTGACCGTCAGCACCTGTCTGAAGATGGAATCATGATCGTAGTTATGACACTGGAGCGCCACAGTAATGTAGTTCTCGCAGGTCCGGATATCGTTTCCAGAGGTTTTGTGTATGTAAGAGAATCTGAGGATCTTATGGAGCATGCCAGACAGGTTGTGGAAACTGCACTGGATTCCTGCCTGGAGAACAATATCACGGACTGGGCAAGATCAAAACCGAGGTCAAGGATGCCCTTGGAGAGTATCTGTGGAAACGGACCAAGAGAAATCCTATGATCCTGCCTATCATTATGGAGGCGTAGGTTCATGGATGAGATCAGCATGGAGATCGAGAAGCTTCTCGATGCTGTGCACAGAAGCGATGAATATCAGGAATATCAGAAACAGGCAGCCCAGCTTGAAGCGGATCCTGAGCTAAAAGCCAGAGTGATGAGATTCCGTGGAGATAATTTCAGACTGCAGAATCATTCAGACAAGGATGAGCTGTTCCATATTGCGGAACAGCTCAATCAGGAGTCTGCAAGTCTGAGACAGAACCTGAAAGTAAATGCCTATCTCGACGCAGAGCTTGCGCTGTGCAGACTGATGCAGCGGATATGCAGGACGCTGGTGGACGGGATCGACATACAGATTCCTGACTTATAGGAGGAAAGACTATGGCAGACACAAGAGACAAGGTTGGCAGGGCCGGCGTTTTTCTGGCTGGAGGGGTATTTAAAACCGCTGTATATATCTTTATTATCGTATTTCTGATCTGGGTTGGAAAATCAGCATATCAGTTTGGCTACGATGTGTTTAACCAGCAGGCTATGAGCCCGGGAGAGGGACAGCAGGTCACGGTAGTCATAAAAGAAGGTGCCTCTGCATATAAAGTAGGCAAGACACTGGAGCAGAAGGGTCTTATCAAGGATGCGCTTGCATTTACCATACAGGAAAGAATGTCCTCATATCACGGACAGATCAAAGCAGGTACATACCTTCTCAGTACAGCTTATACACCGACCAGGATCATTGCAGTGCTGTCAGGAGAAGAGAGCAAGGAAGGATCGAACAGCCAGTGATCGTAGAAGAACGCATGCAGACCTATATCAATTCACTGGATATGGGGAATACTCCATTTCTGCAGGAGTTGGAGACAAAGGCACTTGCAGACCGGGTGCCGATCATCCGGAGAGATATGCAGAGCTTTATGAGGATGCTTCTGGCACTGAAACAACCGAAGCGCATTTTGGAGGTGGGGACTGCCGTAGGCTTCTCCACACTTCTTATGTGTGAGTATGGGCCGGAAGATATGGAAATTGTTACCATAGAGAATTATGAAAAAAGAATTCCTGTCGCAAAGGATAATTTCAGGCGCGCAGGAAGAGAGTCACAGATCACGCTTCTGGAGGGAGATGCCGGAGAGATCCTGAAGAATCTTACCGGAACCTTTGATATGATCTTCATGGACGCAGCCAAGGGCCAGTATATCCACTGGCTTCCTGACGTGCTGAGACTGATGAAAGAGGGAAGCGTGCTGGTATCTGACAACGTGCTGCAGGAAGGGGATATTATTGAATCTCATTATCTTGTGGAACGGCGTAACCGTACAATCTATAAAAGAATGAGAGAATATCTCTGGCAGCTGACTCACAGTCCGGTGCTTCGTACATCGGTGCTTCCTCTTGGAGACGGAGCGGCTGTAAGTGTAAAAACAGGAGAACAGGTTTATGAAACGACCAGAACTATTGGTTCCGGCGAGCAGCCTTGAGGTTTTAAAGGTTGCCGTCATATATGGTGCAGATGCTGTTTACATCGGCGGAGAAGCTTTTGGACTTCGTGCAAAGGCTAAGAATTTTTCAAAAGAAGATATGTGTGAGGGAATCGCATTTGCCCATTCCCATGGTGTAAAGGTTTATGTGACAGTAAACATCCTGGCGCATAACCGTGATCTTGAGGGTGTAAGGGAATATCTTCAGGAACTGAAGGAGATCGGACCGGATGCACTGATCATCGCAGATCCGGGAATCTTTATGTATGCAAAGGAAATCTGCCCGGAGATTGAGCGTCACATCAGTACACAGGCAAATAATACCAATTATGAGACTTACCGTTTCTGGTATAACCTTGGTGCCAAACGTGTGGTAAGTGCAAGAGAGCTTTCTCTGGAAGAGATCCGGGAGATCCGGGCACATATTCCGGAGGATATGGAGATTGAAACGTTTATCCACGGCGCCATGTGCATTTCCTATTCCGGAAGATGTCTTCTCAGTAACTTTATGGCAGGAAGAGATGCCAATCAGGGAGCCTGTACCCATCCCTGCAGATGGAAATATTCTGTTGTGGAGGAGAAGCGTCCGGGAGAATATATGCCGGTATTTGAAAATGAGAGAGGAACTTTTATTTTTAATTCCAAGGATCTCTGTATGGTAGAACATATGGAAGATATCCTTACAAGCGGTATTGACAGCCTGAAGATCGAAGGACGTATGAAAACAGCTCTTTATGTGGCAACAGTGGCAAGAACCTACCGCAAAGCCATTGACGACTGTATGGAAAGTCCGGAAAAATATCATGCAAATATGCCATGGTATCAGGAGCAGATCTCAAACTGTACCTACCGTCAGTTTACCACCGGATTTTTCTACGGAAAGCCGGATGAGAATACCCAGATCTATGACAGCAACACATATGTAAGAGAATACACATATCTTGGATTTGCAGAAGAGATCGATGAGAGAGGTCTGGCAAGACTGACACAGAGAAACAAGTTTTCTGTAGGAGAGACCATTGAGATCATGAAACCGGACGGAAGGAATATTCCGGTCACAGTGGAAGCCATTTATAATGAAGAGGGCGAAGCTATGGCGAGTGCACCACATGCTCAGCAGAGGATCTATGTGAAACTGACTGAGATGCCGGAGGTATTTGATATTCTCCGAAGAGGTGAATGATCCGAAAGGTGGATAAGAGAGTAAAGGGAGAACGAAAAGAACGTTCTCCCCTTTACTGATTTTCAGGAAAAAGAGTACGGAGTTTTCGAAGAGCGTTCTTTTCGATACGGGATACATAGGAGCGGCTGATGGAGAGATTTTCAGCAATCTCTCGCTGGGTCAGTGGCTCCTGGCCATTCAAACCGTAGCGGCAGCAGATCACCTGGTATTCCTTTGGGGAGAGTACTGTCCGGATATAACGGAGAAGATAGGAAATGCTGTCCCTTTTGAAACAATCATCCACAACATCAACGGGTGGACTTTCAATGATATCGAGAAGCTGATCTCGTTGCCTTCTCGGTCTGTGCCGATGGGTTCATAGAGAGAAACTTCTCTGGAACGTTTCCTGCGGGCACGGAACATCATGAGAAGCTCATTGTCAATGCACCGTGCAGCATAAGTGGAAAGCTTGGAAGTCCGGCTGGGATCAAAGGTGGAAATGGCTTTGATCAGACCTATGGTGCCTATGGAGATCAGATCATCCTGATCCTCGTCACATCCCTGATATTTTTTTGCAACATGTGCTACGAGGCGGAGATTGTGTTCGATAAGGATATTTTTTGCTTTCGGATCGCCCCTTTGGAGCTGTAGAAGATAGAACTGCTCTTCCGCAAAAGAAAGCGGTTTCAGAAAGGTTTTCAAGGGTTCACCTCAAAGGGGATTTCCTTATAGCTTATGAGCCGGACGTGCTTTTCGTGCTTTTCCAACAGAAACTTTATAAAAAGGACAGAGGCGAACACCTGTTGCGCCACATTCTGATCTGGTGTATAATCATAAAATACGAGTGACAACAATCAGTGTATATTGATGAGGAGTATATATTTTGAAAAAGAGGATAGAACAGCTTCTTAACGGAAAATTTATTTATGAACAGCCTGAGCTTCTGTTTTCACAGGACCGTATTTTCGCTACGCTGAAGGCAGGAGAGACTACAAAGGATGAGATTTATTTCGGTACCGATGACAACCGCAGGATCAGTGGCTTTGTGACTTCATCTGACCGGAGACTGGTGCCGGGATTTGACCGCTTTTCCGGAACCACAGTGCGCATGCCTTATGGGGTAGATGCAGAGGGAATGAGGCCGGGAGAGAGCTTTGAAGGCTGGCTGTGTTTTACTACCAGTATCGGAGAATATAAGCTGCCGTTCACTGTACAGGTACAGACGGAAGAGGTGAAGAGTGCAGGCAGAAAGGTATCTTCTCTGGAAGAATTTCTGCACATTGCAAAGGATGATTTCCATGAGGCTTACCGGATCTTTACAGAACGCCATTTTTCTCTGATCCTGAGTGATCAGAGTGAGAAGATCCGTTCTCTTTATGCAGGAATGTCACAGCAGCCGGTGACCTATCAGCATCTGGAGGAATTTCTGATCGCAGCCGGTGCCAAGGAAAAGGTGACATTGAGTCTGAACAGAGAAGAGGCGAGTTTTTATGATGTCAGTGAATCTGTTCAGGAATCCCTTTATATCCACAGGAGCGGATGGGGACACCTGCGGGCAGATATTGAGGTAAACGGGGATTTTCTGGAGGTAGGCAAGCATGTGGTCACAGAAGAGGATTTTATCGGAAGTACCTGTGAAATAAACTATGTGATCCGCCAGGAAAAACTGGGAAAAGGAAATCAGTACGGCGAGATCATTGTAAAAACCCCATACCAGAAACTGGTATATCACGTTCTTGCATCCAGAGGAACTGAGAGTGCCGTGAACCTGGATCTTCTGGAAAAACAGTACCGGATATCTCTGATGAAGGAATACCTGGGATATCTCTGTAAAAGAACAGATTTTCAGCCTGGACAGCCTCTACTCATGAGAAGCTTGACCGTATGGGCGAAAACGGACTGAAATATCCGGAATATCAGCTTTTGGAAGCCTATCTTCTTCATCTGGAAGGAGAAGATGACCAGGCTTCAGAAATCCTTGAGCGTTATCAGAATAAATCCTTTCATCACAATGAACTGGAACTGGCAGGGATTTATCTGTATCTGTGTACACAGACCGGGCTGTACCGGGATAAGGAACAGGCCCTCCGCAAGGTACAGAATTTCCAGATGCAGAAGGAAGACAGCTTTATCCTTCTGAAACTGGTATTTGAAATGGATCATACGCTTTCTCCGTCAAAAAAGATCTTTCTGATGGAGGAACTTTTTGAGCGGGGATGTACAAGTCCTTTTCTGTATCTGGAAGCATGGAACAGTATTTGTGCAGATATGTCTCTGCTGCATCGAATTAATGGGTTCTGGGCCCAGGTATTCCTTTTTGCAGGAAAAGAACAGATGCTGACGGAAGAGCTGGTCATGCGCCTGGCATATCTTTCCGGTTATGAGAAAGCTTTTAACGAAAGTCTGTACCGTGCTATGGCCATGGGATGTGAAGCCTTTCCGTCGGATGATACCGTGGAAGCTATCTGTAAATATATTATGAAGGGAAATCCAAGAAAACCGGAATATTTTCAGTGGTTTTCCGCTGCCGTGGACCGCGGGATCCGGATCACACGGCTGTATGAATATTATGTGGAAACACTGGATACTTCTTATCGGAGAGTCCTGCCGAAACCGCTTTTGATGTATTTTACCTATAACAACAATACTCTCGGTGATTCCAAGCGTGCCTATCTGTATGCATGCATCATTGCAGGGAAGGAACGTGATCCACAGACATACGAAAGTTATCGTGAAAGCATGGAGGAATTTGCTTTCCGTAAGTTACGGGAAGGCCGGATGAATGAAAATTATGCCGCTGTTTATCAGGAATTCATGCGGGAACCATCGGACAGCGAAAAAGCGCAGGTGATCGCCTCCAGAATGTTTACCTGCCGGCTGTATACGGATGATCCGAAGGTTCGCAGTGTGATCGTCCGTCACAGACAGATGAAACAGGAAGAAATCTATCCGTGTATCCATGGGATCGCTTACCCAAGGATTTGCAGCGAAGATGCGGCCGTTGTATTTCAGGATGAAAAACAGAGACGTTATGCTACTACGGTAGATTATAATCTGACACCACTTTTTGATGATCGTGAGATGGTTCCGGCAGTGTTGGAAAAAGGGGCGGATGAACCGGCTGTGCTTTTGTATTACTGTCAGGGTCAGGAGATCAGTCGTAAGAATCTGGGAATTTTTCAGAAACTGGTCCTTTCACCGGCGTTTACCGATGAATATAAGAGGCTGATCCGCAAAAAGATCCTGGATTATTATCGGGATCACGTGCAGGGAGAAGATCTGGATGCCTGTCTGGAGATGATGGATTATCGGGAATATGCCATGGTCGACCGGAAAACCCTTCTGGAGATCCTGATCCAGCGGGGACTGTTTCCGCAGGCTATGAGCGTGGTGGAAGCATTTGGATTTGAAGGAGTAGAGGAGCGTGCGCTTCTGAAGCTGGTAAGCCGTATGATCATCCGCTGTGACTGTGCGGAAGACGAAGAGCTGATCGCACTTTCCTCTCATGTATACCGACAGGGAATCTATGATGAAGTGATCCTCATGTATCTGATGAAATTCCGGTTTGGACCTGTGGATGAACTTCTGGATATCTGGAAAAGTGCCTGTGGGTTTGAGATGGATACCTATAATCTGGAGGAGAGGATTCTTTCTCTTCTGATGTTTAACTGGGATTATCGGCCAGAGGGTGAGGATATCCTGAAAGCATATATCCGCCATTCCGGAAAAGAGAGTGTGATCGGTGCGTATCTGACTCTGATGTCTTACGGAATGTTTGTAAAAGAAATGCCGGAGATGCCTGGACTTAAGGAGTATCTGAAAAATCGCAGAGAAAAGGAGTGGCCCGGAGACCGGATCTGTGACCTGACCCTTCTGAAACTGCTTTCCGAAGAAAAAACTTCTGATGAAGAAAATCTGGAAATGGAGGAAAAAATCCTCTCTTCCTGTGTAAAGGAAGGAATGCTATTTGAGTTTTTCCGGAATCTGGATCAGAATATCCTGCGACTGTATCAGCTGGATGATAAGACTTTTGTAGAGTATCATACTTCACCGGAGGCTTCGGTCACACTGTATTATTCCCTGGATACAGGTCTTGGAACTGTACCGGACTATAAAAGTGAACCGCTCAAAAATATCTATGAGGGAATTTTTGCCAGAGCATTTACATTGTTTTATGGAGAGACCCTGCGATATTATTTCCAGACAGAAGATGAAACTGGTGTACACAAAACGGAAGAAAAAATACTGACCATGAACCAGAGTAATGACCAGGCATCCAGCAAATATCAGCTGATCAATCAGATACTCTGTGCAAGGAAACTGGAGAAAGACACGGAAGTGAAGGAGAAGCTGGCACAGTATGTCCGGCAGGAACAGTACGTTAATGAAATGTTTGTCATAGAGAAGGAACCGGAAAGATGAATGAAATTCGTGACTTGATCATAGGAATTGATATTGGAAAAGAATACACACAGATCTGTTATTATGACAGAAAAGCAGAAGAAGCCCGTTCTCTTTCCATGAAGGTAGGAGCCAGTCAGTACGAAGCTCCGGCTGCATCTGCTATCGTACCGATCACGGTGATTACTGCGTAGGCCTGGAAGCAGAGTATTTTGCCAGGGAAAAGGGCGGAATCATGATCGGAAATATTTATGATATCTGTCAGAAGGAAGAAAAGATCCAGGTGGCAGGAGAGGAAAAAGAGCCGGCAGAGCTTCTGGCACATTTTCTAAGGGGAATCCTGAAATTTCTGGGAATCCAGGATATCGTAAAGAATACCCGGTGCCTTTGTATCACATCGCCGGAGCTTAGTACACTTCAGGTACGGAATTATCAGAAGGCCTGCAGCCTTGCAGGTTTTTCCCGTGAGAAATATATGCTTATGGACTATGGCGAGAGCTTTTATTATTATGCGCTGGGACAGAAACGGGAAACCTGGAATCGAAGTGTAGGCTGGTATGCCTTTGCAGGCGATACGGTAACCTTCCGGAAGCTGACCATCAACGGCTCTTCCAGACCGGTGCTTGTAAAACTGGAGGATCCGGTCAGTACAAAGCTTGAACCGGAAGAAGAGATCCGTGATGTGGAATTTTACCGTTTTATCAGTAAAACTCTCGGAAAAGAGCTCTTCTCCAGTGTGCAGATCACGGGAGAAGGATTTGACCAGCAGTGGGCACAGCAGTCTGTAAAGCTCCTGTGTCATCAGGGACGGAAGGTTTTTTACGGAAACAATCTTTTTGCAAAGGGAGCCTGCATAGCCGGTAAGGACAAGCTGGAGGATAAAAACTCAAAGGTTACCGCTATTTAAGCGATTCGCTGGTGGCTGCGGACGTAGGAATGGATATGCGGGTGATGGGCTCTCCGGCTTACTATCCGCTGATCGAAAGCGGCAGCAACTGGTATGAATGCAGTGCATCCTGCGAGCTGATCCTGGATGATACCAGTGAACTGGTATTTGTGGTAAGTATTCCGGAAGAAACCGAGAAGAAACGTGTGGCCATGGCACTTGAGGGTCTGCCAAAGCGGCCTAATCGGACTTCAAGGCTTTCCCTCACGCTGAAATACGTATCGCCGAGAGACTGTGAGATCACAGTAGAGGATCTGGGCTTTGGCGAAATGTATCCTTCCAGTGGGAAGATCTGGAGGGAACTGGTACGATGGGATGAGCAGGAAGAAAGGAAGCAGGCATGAGCGGATATATTTTATGTCAGGTAAAAAAGGCAGAGAAGCCGTTTTATATCGAAAATATCAGTACCAATATCTATTCTATAGAAGAACTCTGCTATTATCTTTATAACAATCTTTATCTTGTGGACAGCTCATTGATCAGCAGTAAGCTCTGTACCTGGCTAGAGGAAGAACTGGAGCTTCCGAAGCTTGCGGCCAAGCTGAAACCTTATATTGGAAGAGAGGCCGGACTTGAAGAAGTACTGTATCCGATATTTAAAGAGATCAATTATCTGGCTTATGAAGAGCTTAAGACCTTAAACGGGCGCATTGAAGCCAGAAAACGTGAACCTGAAGAAATACGGGAGAAACGCAAAGGTGATGCGCTGATGGAGAATCGGATGTATGTGAATGCACTCCGTGTTTATCAGAAGCTTCTGGAGCATGGCGGGAAAGAAATCACCGGAGAGATGCGTGAAAGGATCCTGCATAATCAGGGATGCGCATACAGTTACCTGTTCCAGATGGATAAAGCGCTGGATTGTTTTTGGAAAGCATGGAAGGAGAATCATTCAGAGAAAGCGATGAAGGTTTATCTTCTGGCCTACCGCAGTGTTCACAGTGAAGAAGAATACAGGAAACGACAGGAAGATCTGAAGACAGATGAAATGGTAAGGCAGGAAACTGACCAGGCTCTGAAAAGCTTTGCCGGTCTCCCGGAGCAGCATATCGCATCCGGAGAAACCGACAGGATCCTGGAGGATCTCACAAGAGAATATCACAGAAGTACCGGCTCTTAAAGCTGTTCAAGAAGTCCCAGCAGGATCTGCCGGGCTTCTTTTTTTGTATATACGGATTCTTCCTCAGACAGGGAACAGAGGTAATCATTCAGGGCCTGTCCGATACTGGTCTCTTTCAGATAGATACAGAGAAAAGTATCTTTTTCGGAAAGAAAGCAGAGAAAAACGGAATAGTCAGACAGAACTTCCAGATGGATCCCGGTTTCAGGAAGTACGGAAGGCTTCAGGATCCTGCATTTTTCATGTCCCATATCTGTGTCAAGAAGATGCTTGAGGGCTTTTTTTCGTTCTTCTTTCGGAAGAGGGGTCTGATGGTAGGAATAAGGTCCGTCAAGGAGTCCGGTACGGGCAAATTTCCGGATCCCGCTCAGTGTAAAATAATTGCAGGAAAAGGCAGCTTCTGTAAAAGAAAAGGAAGTCTGGTTCAGAACCGCTGCCAGTTGGGTATAGACCGGATCGGAAAGATCGATATCCCTGTTATCAAACAATGACTGAATAAAGCCCGGACCATAGGACATCAGTGCAAGGCAGGGATGAGATTCCAGTGCAAAATTTGTTGAGATCTTTGTCTGCATGATAGAACCAAAGATATTAAGGATCCTGTCCGGAGAATCCGACTGCAGGAAGAATTGGCTGGAATTCTCAAGAACCCGCCGGAATTCCTGTTGATATGCGTGGATCGCTTCCGGATTTTCAGTAAAAATACAGGTCATCATATCCGAGGATAACAGCAGCAGTTTTTTTTCTGTGAGTAAGAAAAAAGGAAACAGTTCATAGCTGGAAAACTCTCGGCCTGTCTGAGTATAGTAATAATATGGCTGGTAGCCCACAAAACCTGACAGGATCGGAAGGAGTGTGCAGAGAAAGGTTTCCAGATTCATGTTGTAATCCGGTGAGGCGGACGGGTTCTGGTGAAGCGGCAGGATTTGGATCACCGGTGGCAGTTTCTCATATTTGGGATAAAGATGGGAAAAAATCTGTACAAGAAGCCGGCAGTTGGCCGGAAGGTTGGTACGGATCGTTTCAGAAGAACCGGAAGACAGGATGTCCTCAAAAAGGCTCAGGACCTTCTTTTCCACATCAAGAGAAAAAGTTCCACGGTAAAAGGGAAAGGATGGAAGCCTGAGAAAACCCTCCCGGGAAATGACCTGCTGGGAGCTGATAACACCCAGAAGCTCCTGTATATATTTGCGGTTGTAATATATTTCTTTTCCGATTTTTTCTATTTTATATAATTCCATCAGTTCCCTGCGTTGGGAAGGATTGATCCGGAGGGAATCGCAGAACTGGCGCACAAAATCAATACCGGGAAGACGTTTCCCTGTGATCATACGTTGTAGCGAGGTGCGGTCAAGTCCCGAAGAAGCAGATAAGTGATAAACGTTTTCTCCTGTATCCTTTAGGTATTCCCGGCATTTGTCGCTGAAATCAGACATAGTAGTACTCCTTTTGGTGCTTATATGACATTATTATACGAAAACAGATCATGAATTGCAATAATTTGTAAAAAAACAAGGCACAATTAGAAGCACATATTGCGCAGGTCTTTCTTTGAAAATAAAATGTTAATATCAGAAAGAGCATGAGGGAGGAAAACACGGCAATGGCAGTGATGACGATCGCGATATGTGATGAAATACGAAAGGATGCACAGAAGCTGTACAGGCAGCTTTCCACACTGGTCCCTGATGCAGAGCTCCTTCTGTATCGGACCAGAGAGAGTCTTCTGAAAGGACTGGCAGAGGGACACAAGATTTGCGATCTGATATTTCTGGGGCTGGATGGTGATCAGGGCAGGAGTCTGGAAACTGTACGGACAATGCGCCTGAAAGGACACTATATCCGGTTGTGCTGGTGGCAGAGAATGAGAAATTCTATAAAGAAGCATTTGAAGTGTTTGCCTATAACTATCTGGTCAAACCGGTTGAAAGTGGAGAACTGGAACATGTTCTGGTACATATCCTGGAGGTATGCAGGCGTGAAGGCGGAAGAGCGCTGTATTTTCGCTACAGGAAACAGGTTTATACACTGCAGCACGATCATCTGGCATATATATCCAGTAGTCTTCACAGTGTGACATTTCATCTTACCGATGGAAAAAAGATCAGCTGCAGAGCCAGGCTGGGGGATTTTTCGGGACAGCTGTCAGACGAGCAGCTTTCTGAGATGTCATCAGAGCTTTTGTATCAACATGGAGAAGGTAACTTCACTTAAGAAGAACAGTTTTGTGGTCGGACAGACGGAAATCCCAATTTCCAGAACATATCTGAAAACGGCCAGAAAGAAATACAAAGATTATCTGGCAGAGCAGAAGGTTTGCTCTTGACAGCTCCTTTTGGGTATGTTACTATAACCATACACTTTCACGTGGTAGAGTGACCATGTGATAAAGAGATAACCGAAAAAAGGAGAATGACCATGAAGAAAAGAACAGTTGCGGTAGTAATGGCGGCAGCGATGACAATAGGAATGATGGTAACAGGAGTAAGTGTACAGGCAGGTGTTGAGGATAAGACCCTGATCGTAGGATTTGATGCTGAATATCCTCCGTTCGGATATAAGGATGATAACGGAGAATATGTAGGATTTGACCTTGACCTTGCCCAGGAAGTATGTGATAATCTTGGCTGGGAACTTGTTAAGAAGCCTATCAACTGGGATTCCAAAGATATGGAGCTGAACTCCGGAACGATCGACTGTATATGGAATGGATTTACTATCAACGGACGTGAGGATGACTATACATGGAGTGATCCATACATCAACAATGAGCAGGTGATCGTAGTTGCCAAGGATTCCGGAATTGAGAAGCTTGCGGATCTTAAGGGCAAGAACGTAGTTGTACAGGCTGCATCCGCTGCACTGGACGCATTGAACAACGATGACAATAAGGAACTGAAGGACAGCTTTGCATCTCTTACAGAGAATCCGGACTACAACACTGCATTTATGAATATTGATTCCGGAGCTGCAGACGCTGTTGCTGTTGATATTGGTGTTGCTAACTATCAGCTTTCCCAGAGAGGCAAGGATAAATATGTGATCCTTGACGAGCCGATCCAGAACGAGCAGTATGGTATCGGATTCAAGAAGGGAAATGATGAGCTGAAGGATCTCGTATGGGATGAGGTCAAGAAGCTTGACGAGTCCGGTGAGGTTGACAAGCTTGCAGATAAGTATGAACTGGATAAGAGCATGCTCTGCATCAGCGAGGACAAGGATAAGACAGAGAATTCTGATTCAGCAGAAGCTGATACAGAAGAAAGTGCAGACAGCACAGAGAAAGAAACCGATTCTGAATCCAAATGATCCGGTACAGATCCGGTACAGTAAAAGCTGTGAAGATATTTTTTTAAGCTATCCAACAGCAGTAGAAATAAGAAACATAGCAGAAGTTTTTGAAACTTCCGCATAAAAAGGAAATGAGGGTGCTTCGGCGCAGAAAGAGCTGCCGTACACGCTCATTTCCTGTTGTTTACAGGAATTACAGGTATCAGTCCGATAAATGGGACTGATACTCCGAACCAGGAGGAAAAAAATGAGTTTTAGTGTAATGCTCCAGCAGCTGGCAGGAGGAATGCTGGTCTCTATTGAGATCTTTTTTGTAACCTTGCTGTTTTCTCTGCCGCTGGGACTTCTGATCTGTTTTGGCAGAATGTCCAGAAACAAAGTGATCCGTACCATTGTATCCGGGTACATATCCATCATGAGAGGAACGCCGCTGATGCTGCAGCTGATGGTGGTATATTTCGGCCCTTATTTTATCTTCGGGATCCGTATTTCCATGGGATATAGTCTGATCGCTGTATTTATCGCATTTGCCATCAACTATGCAGCTTACTTTGCAGAAATCTACCGCGGCGGCATTGAATCCATGCCGGTGGGACAGTATGAAGCTGCAAAGATCCTTGGATACAATAAGGTACAGACATTTTTCCGCATCATCCTTCCACAGGTGATTAAGAGGATTTTGCCGTCTATTACGAATGAGGTCATTACGCTGGTCAAGGATACTTCCCTTGCGTTTGTTGTGGCAGTTGCGGAGATGTTTACCATTGCCAAGCAGATCGCAAGTGCACAGACAACAATGATGCCATTTGTGATCGCTGCGATATTTTATTATGTGTTCAACCTGATCGTGGCTGTTGTGATGCAGAAGGTTGAGAAAAGTATGAATTACTACCGTTAACCGGAATGGAGAGTATAAAATATGAAATTATTTGAAATGAAACATATCAAAAAAAACTTTGACGGACTGGAAGTTCTCAAAGATATCTCTCTTGACGTGGAAGAGGGAGAAGTTTTAAGTATCATCGGTCCTTCCGGTTCCGGCAAGTCAACCATCCTGCGTTGTGCCACAGGACTTGAGACGCCGGACAGCGGCGAGATCATCAAAAACGGTGATGTGGGACTGGTGTTCCAGCAGTTCAATCTGTTTCCGCATTTTTCCGTACTGAAAAATATAGTGGATGCACCTCTGAAGGTGCAGAAGAGAAAGAAAGATGAGGTTTACGCCCAGGCAAGAAGCCTTCTTAAGAAAATGGGCCTTGCAGACAAGGAGAAGGCATATCCTTTTCAGCTTTCCGGAGGACAGCAGCAGCGAGTTTCCATTGCCCGTGCGCTCTGTATGAATCCGAAGATCCTGTTTTTTGATGAACCTACATCTGCACTTGACCCGGAGCTGACCGGTGAGATCCTGAAGGTTATCAAGGATCTTGCTCAGGAGCATATTACCATGGTGATCGTTACTCATGAAATGAATTTTGCAAGAGATATTTCCGACCGTATCATCTTTATGGATAAGGGTGTGATCGCAGTGGAGGGAACGCCGCAGGAGGTATTTTCTTCCGAAAATGGCAGAATGAAGGAATTTTTGGGAAAATTCCATCAGGGTATGGAGTAACAAACGGTTGCTTTTAAAGAGGCAATGTTATATAATTTCAAGAGGCGTGAATTAACCAGAACCGGGCAGATAACGGATCTTTCGCCATTCCGGCCCGGAGGTATGTGATCAGGAGGTAGTAATGAATACAGACAGATATGTAAGCCCGCTGTCAGAGCGGTATGCAAGTAAAGAGATGCAGTATATTT